>WBZP01000251.1_pt1 | contig 73580 bp, 74 predicted proteins | sample 5204301 | NCBI WGS metagenome assembly WBZP01 (sample SAMN12412401, study PRJNA552823) | activated sludge metagenome | isolation source: activated sludge from nitrification reactor of wastewater treatment plant... | place: USA: Pennsylvania | collected 2017 | reverse complement strand
GGAGATCACTTGGTCATCCCCGACGACGCCTACGGGGGCACCTTCCGGTTGATCGACAAGGTGGGTGTGCCGTGGGGCTTGGCCCACACACCGGCCCCGGTGTCGGATCCGACCAGAATCGCGGCCGCGATCCGTCCGGGTCAGACCAAGATCGTCTGGATCGAAACCCCGACCAACCCTGTGCTCAACATTGCCGACATCGAAGCCCTGGCAAGCGTGGCGCATGAGGCTGGCGCGCTGCTCGTGGTCGACAACACCTTTGCCTCTCCCTATCTGCAGCAGCCGCTGACGTTGGGCGCTGACGTGGTGGTGCATTCGACGACGAAGTATGTCGGTGGCCACTCTGACGTGATTGGCGGCGCCCTCGTCGTACGTGATCTGGATCTGGCCGAATCGATCGGCTTCCACCAGAACGCGATTGGCGCGGTCGCCGGCCCGTTTGATGCTTGGCTGACCTTGCGCGGTTTGAAGACGCTGGGGGTGCGGATGGACCGGCACTGCGACAACGCCGAGCAAATCGTGGGCTTCCTTGCGGAGCACCCGCAGGTCACAGACGTGCTCTACCCGGGTCTGGACACACATCCTGGCCATCTAGTGGCACAACGCCAGATGAAGCGGTTTGGCGGGATCGTGAGCTTCCGGGTCAAAGGCGGCGAGGCTGCTGCCCTGGAGACCTGCGCGCGGACGGAGATCTTCACCCTCGGCGAATCCCTGGGCGGCGTGGAGTCGCTGATCGAACACCCAGGTCGGATGACCCACGCCAGCGTGGCCGGCACCAGTCTTGAAGTTCCGGCCGACCTGATCCGGCTCAGCGTTGGCATCGAAACCGCCGACGACTTGCTCGCTGACCTCGATCGGGCGTTGTCGCGATGAAGGTGTTGTGCGTCGACTTCGGATCGACCTTCACCAAAGCGGCTCTGGTCGACACCGCGTCCGGCGAATTGCTGGGTACGACGAGCCACCCCACCACTGTCGAGACCGATGTGATCGAGGGATTCGAGGCGTGTCGGGCAACATTGGGCAACCCCGACGTGCCGACGCTGGCCTGCTCGAGTGCTGGCGGTGGACTTCGGATCGCCGTGTTGGGCAACGAGGAGTTGGTCACTTCAGAAGCAGGTCGACGAGTGGCGTTGTCTAGCGGCGGCAAGGTGGTGCACGTCGGGTCGGGGTTGCTCGACGAGGATGGTATGCAGCGCCTACACGACAGTGCCCCCGACGTCGTGCTGCTCACTGGTGGCACCGATGGCGGCAACAGCGAAGTGCTCGAAGCAAATGCCAGCGCCCTGGGCGTTGCTGGCTGGGCCAAGCCTGTTGTCGTGGCGGGCGATGTGCTTGCTCAAGCAAGGGTGGCTCAGTTGTTGGCGCACACGCCGCATGTGGTGGCCGCCAACGTCGTACCCAAAATCGGGGTGCTGGCTCCGGAGTCGGCGCGTGCCGCGATTCGGGAAATGTTCCTGCGGCACGTGATCGGCGGCAAACATCTCAGCGAGAGTCCGCGCTTTGTGGAGATGGTGCGCGGCGCCACCCCGGATGTGGTGCTGACCGGTGTCGAGGTGGTCGCCGAACTGGCCGGAGACGTCGTGGTGGTCGACATTGGTGGGGCCACCACCGATGTGCACTCGGTAGTCGATCTCGACCCCGAAGAGGGGGCACTGGGTCGAGATGTCGTGGCCACCACTCGAGTCACCCGCACCGTCGAAGGTGACCTCGGCATGCGTTGGAGCGCGGCGAGCACCGTCGCTGAAGGAGTGTCGGCTGGGTTGCTGGATGAGTCGCTGATCCCGGCTGGGGAACTCCGGCATGAGCAGCCCGGCTATCTGCCGACCACAGCGGCTGAGCAGCATGTTGACGACCAGATTGCCGCGACGGCGCTCACTCTCGGCGTACGTCGGCACTGTGGCCGCTCACGTGTTGTCGTCGGCCCTGATGGCCGGGTGATCGAGCGCAGTGGCAAAGATCTGCGTGAAGTCGACCTGCTTGTCGGGTCGGGCGGGGTGCTCCGACATGCGACGCCAGAGCGGGCCGAGCGGATTCTGACGACGGTTGTGGGTCGCTCCGACGAAGGCTGGCAGTACCCCGAATCCCCGCGCACCGTTGTCGATCACGACTATGTCTTGGCTGCTGTGGGTTTGTTGGCGGGAAGCTTCCCCGCCGCGGCTCGGGCTTTGGCCGGCCGTCTGCTGCGCTGACTCACTCTCTGCAGGGCGGTCCTTCCTGAGGGTGGTCACATCGGGGGCGGCAGTGGGTACTGTCTAACGCGTGGCCCGACGGATCTCTCTGCGACGACTAATCCCCGAGCGTCCAGATCGCGCGGCCGACCCGATCACCGAACGGCTCGCCCAACAATGGGCCCGCCGCGCCGCCGGGCCGATCCCTGAACCAATTGCACACGGGCCCTCCAACTTCTCCCGCGCGCAGGTGCCCTGGGCGTTCGACTTGGCGGCCGCTTGGTCGTGGCGACTGATCGTGATCGCGGCGGCGATCTATGGCTCGTTGTGGTTGCTGGCCTACTTCGCAGTGATTGTGCTGCCCCTATTGATCGCACTCCTGATCGCGGCGATGACCGCACCCGCGCTGCGCCGACTGGTCAGCTGGGGATTGCCACGGCGCTTGGCCGCGATGTTGATCGTGGTCTTTGTGCTCGGCGCGATCGGCGGGTTGCTCACCTTCGTCGGCACCCAGGTCTCCGCGGGCATCGGCGACCTCGGCAAGCAGGTCGCCCAAGGCATCGCCACGGTGCAGGACTGGCTGGCCACCGGACCGCTGAAGGTCAGTTCGCAAGACTTGGCCGACGCCTTTGAGAAGCTGCAGAAGTCGCTGACCGGGCTTGAAGGGTCGACGGTTCTGAGTCACGTCACCGCGTTTGGCACCACGGTTGGTCATGTGGTGGCGGCGTTCTTCATCGTTTTGTTTGCCACCTACTTCTTTCTCGCTGACGGCCCGATCATCTGGTCGTGGGTCGTGCGGCTCTTCCCGCGCGCGGCACGCTTGCGCGCAGACTCCTCCGGCAAGGTCGCTTGGGCGTCGCTGACTCAGTTCGTGCGCGCGACGATCCTGGTCGCTGCCACCGACGCGATCGGGATCATGATCGGTGCTTTGATTTTGGGGGTTCCCTTCGCCTCCGCGCTGGGTGTGCTGGTCTTTCTCGGCGCGTTTGTGCCCATGATCGGGGCCACTATTTCCGGCACGGTCGCGGTCTTGGTGGCCTTGGTCTCCAATGGGTTCTGGACTGCGGTGTGGATGTTGGCCGTGGTGATCTTGGTGCAGCAGATCGAGGCACACGTCCTGCAGCCCTTCTTGATGGGCCGGTTTGTCTCGGTGCACCCGTTGGGGGTGATCGTGGCGATTGGCTGTGGGGTGATCGTGGCTGGGATCGCGGGCGCACTCATCGCCGTACCGTTTGCGGCGGCGCTCAACGCTGTGGTCAGCCACTTGTCTGCCGAGGAGGAATCCCCGGTTGATGAGGAGGAGACGGCCGTGGTCGAGGGAGATCCACCCGAGCCAAGTGTCGATACACCCCCTGTGGAGTAGTTAGCCTGTCGCCTCATGACCACTCAGGTGACGTTGGCCGACATCGAGGGTGCCCGCTCCGAACTCGAGGGCATCTCCATCCACACGCCCATGGAGGGCGCGCGGTGGCTGTCGGCGGAGTTGGGTTGCCCGGTGTGGTTGAAGGCCGAAAACCTGCAACGCACTGGGTCGTTCAAGATTCGCGGCGCCTATGTGCGGATCAAGAACCTCACTGCGGAGGAGAAGTCGCGCGGTGTCGTGGCCGCTTCGGCGGGCAATCATGCTCAAGGTGTGGCCTTGGCAGCGCAGATGCTGGGGATTAGGGCGACCGTCTACATGCCGGAGGGCGCGCCGATTCCCAAACTCAATGCCACCCGAGGCTACGGAGCCGAGGTGCGCTTTCACGGGGCCTTCTTGGACGAGTCCATCGTCGAAGCGCGAAAGTACGCCGAGGAGACCGGCGCCATCTTCATCCACCCGTTCGACCACGTCGACATCGTTCGCGGCCAAGGCACCGCTGGTCTGGAGATCTACGAGCAGGCGCCAGAGGCGCAAACCATCGTGGTCCCGTTGGGTGGTGGCGGGTTCCTGGCGGGAATCGCGATCGCGGTCAAAGAGTCGTGTCGCCGCGACGGTCGCCCCGAACCACGCGTCATTGGAGTCCAGGCTAAAGACGCTGCGGCCTACCCGCCCTCACTGATGGCCGGCCGCCCGATCCCGGCGAAGAACATGAAGACCATGGCCGACGGTATTGCTGTCGGACTCCCCGGGATGGTGCCGTTCCAGGCGATCCAGGACTACGTCGATGACGTGATCACGGTGTCGGAGCAAGCCATGTCGCGGGCCATGGTGATGCTCCTGGAGCGGGCCAAACTGGTGGCTGAACCCGCCGGCGCTGCCGCCGTGGCAGCCATCCAGGAGAACCCCTCGGCCTTCACAGACCCCACTGTCGCGGTGCTCTCCGGTGGCAATATCGACCCGCTATTGATGGGCAAGTTGATCCGAGTCGGCATGGCTGCTGCCGGTCGCTATTTGCACATCTCGGTGCAGATCCCCGATGTCCCGGGAGGCCTGGCGGCGTTGATCAACGAACTGGCCGCACTCGGCGCCAACATCATCGAAGTTGCTCACGAGCGCATCCGCACCGAACTGCGCTACGACGAAGTCGCCGTGCGTCTGCAGTTGGAGACCCGCGGCCGAGACCACGCTGAGCGCGTGGTGGATCGGCTCAAGGAATTGGGCTACGTCGTACGCGAGTGAGCGGCGTACTGCACATGGATGTTTGGTGCTTTGCGTGGCAGATCTGCCAGGTGAGGTAACAAAGTCACAAGTTCACTTGTGACTTTGTTGCCAACAATCAGCCCTCGAAGGGCCGCGCATCCTTGACCACCGCAGTGATCGTGTTGCCGTTAGGGGCGACATAAGACACGGTGTCGCCGACCCGGGCGTCGATCAACGCAGACCCGAGCGGTGACTGGGGGCTGAAGACCTCCATGTCGTCATCGGCCATTTCGCGGGCACCGAGCAAGAAGGTGTGGTCGTCACCGGCGATGGTGCAGGTGACCAAGAAGCCGGGGGAGATGGTGCCGTCGTCCTCTGCGGCACCCACTTGCGCCACGCGGAGCATGTCTTCGAGTTGCGCGATCCGGAACTCCAACTTGCCGAGCTCGTCGCGGGCAGCGTGATAGCCGCCGTTCTCCTTGAGGTCACCCTCATCGCGAGCAGAACTGATCCGCTCCACGATCTCCTGGCGCTGGGGCCCCTTCAGGTCTTCGAGTTCGGCCGCGAAGCGGTCGTAGGCCTCCTGAGTCAGCCAGATGATGTCTCGCTCGTCGGTCTCCGGCATCATGCTGCTCCTTCCAGGGCGGTGTAGGTATGGCTGTACGCCATGTGATCGTGGTGGTCGTTTGTCGGGGCCGCTCACTAGGGGGCCGCCATGACGATCAGATCATCATACCGGCTTCCGGCCCTAGTTACTACTTGGTACTACAGGAGACCAGTTCAACGGCGGTGGCCCGACGCTCGGTGCGGAAGCTGAAACTCTCCCGTCCCGTCGTTGTCACCGGCACGTTTGCTTCGCCGACGACGGCGTGATCGGTGGCTGATGCCCGCAGCAGGCAGGTGCCGGTCGAGTTGTCTCGAACCAAGGTGTCGTAGGTCGCAGTCACCTGGCGATCTGAGTCGATCGTGAACGAGATCAAACCCGCCTCAACGCCGGGGGTACTGTGAAACCACGCGGTCCAAATCAGCCACACGATCCCGACGGTGGCCAGGGTGGTGGTGAGCACGATCCAGACGGCGCGCTGCCATGGTTTGGGGCCGCCATAGCGGGCCTTGAGGTCCACCTCGCCGACGTGGGGCGCGCGAGATGCTGGAAGGTCACTCACGATCACCGAGCCTAGCCAAGGCAGACGCAACGTTGCGGGTCGCCTGGTGAACCGGTCCCTTCGTACGCCTAGAGCGTCACTACGATGACCCCCATGCCCGGCCAACTTCGACTGATGCACGTGCATGCCCACCCCGATGACGAATCTTCCAAGGGCGCGGCCAGCACCGCGAAGTACGTCGCCGAGGGAGTCGACGTCCACGTCGCCACCTGCACAGGTGGCGAACGCGGTTCGGTCTTGAACAAGTCCATGGACCGCCCCGAGGTGTGGGACAACATCGCCGCCATTCGCCGTGCCGAGATGGAGGCGGCTCGCGACATCCTGGGGATCAGGCAGGACTGGTTGGGCTTCGTTGACTCCGGTTGGCCAGAAGGCGACCCGTTGCCGCCCCTGCCCGAGGGATGCTTCGCGCTGGTGCCGGTCGAGGAAGCCGCCGAAGAGCTGGTGCGGGTGATCCGGGAGTTTCGACCTCACGTGCTCACGACGTACGACGAGAACGGCGGCTACCCTCACCCGGATCACATCCAATGCCACAACGTGTCTGTGGCCGCCTTCGAGGCTGCCGGTGACCCTGAGCGCTATCCCGACGCCGGACCTGCCTGGCAACCCTTGAAGCTCTACTACCACCACGCCTTCCATCGGGAGCGCACCCAGGCAATGTCCGACGCCATGGAGGCGGCTGGACTGGAATCGCCCTATCTGGAGCGCTTGGCCGACTGGAAGCCGGATCCGGCGCACTTCGCACGGATCACCACCAGGGTGCCGTGCGCGGAGTACTTCGACACTCGCGATCACGCATTGCGCGCTCATGCCACTCAGATCGATCCTGATGGGCCGTGGTTCCACTGCCCCGTGGAGATCCAGAAGCAGTCCTGGCCGACTGAGGATTACGAACTTGTGACCAGTCACGTGCCCACCCAACTGCCCGAAGACGACCTGTTTGCGGGCATCCGCGGCACTGAGTGGCAGGAACACTGAGGGCGCGCCGGACCCCCCGGCCAAGCGTGGGACACTGGCCTCATGCCGCTGCACCTGATCCCGATGCTGGTCCTCTTGGTCGACAAGACCCCCGAAGACAACGACGTGGTCGCGGGACCCTGGGGTGCCGTCATCGTGGTCGCCTTGATTGTGGCCACGGCTCTGCTGCTATGGAGCTTTGTGATTCAACTGCGCAAGGTGCGGGCAGCGAACCTGCCCTCGAAGCACGACGAGGAGTGAGTTAGCGGCGCACTAGGCGCACCAGCGCGTCAAACGCCGTGCCAGTCTCGGTCTGCCGAGCCACACAGTCGGCTTTGACCATCTCGAACTCGACGTCTTCGAGAGCTTCTATGACGTCGGCTGCGGTGTGCAGGCAGTTTGGATCCTGGGGGCCGCCGACCCCGCGGTCGAGATTGCTCGAATCGTGGGAGATCACAAAGAATGTGCCACCGGGCCGCACGGCCGCAAACGCCCGCCGCCAAATCGGAACCATCTCCGGCTTGGGCAACTGCAGATAGCTGATCAGCACCAGATCGGCTGATGGCAGCCGATGTGTGGCGACGTCGCCAACCACCCAGTCGACCTCACCCCCTGAGCTGCGACCGCGCTCGATCGCGACGGCGGAGAAGTCGATGGCGGTCACCTGCCAGCCCCGCTCGGCTAACCAGATTGCGTTGCGGCCTTCACCCGCTGCGAGATCGAGTGCGCGTCCAGGGGGCAACTCGCTCAGCTCTGCTGCCACAAACTGATTGGGGGCCGCCGACCAGACCCGCTGCGTCGCGGCGTAGCGGGCGTCCCAGTCGGCAGCCTCCATCGAACTCACGCCAGACTCAAGAAGAGCTTCTCCATCTTGGCGGTGTCAAAGTCGCCGCCTTCCTCGGAGAGGCACGCCTTCAGACCAGTCGCGACGAGGGAGAAGCCAGCCCGGTCGATCGCCTTGCTGACGGCCGCCAACTGAGTGACCACGTCTTCGCAGTCGCGGCCCTCTTCCAGCATCCGCAGGACACCGTCGAGTTGGCCACGAGCCCGCTTCAGGCGATTGATCACCGGTTGGGTCTGGTCCAGCGAAAGCTCCATTAACTGTCTCCTCCGGCTTGCGCGGCGATCTGGCTGCGCACCTCGTCCATGTCGAGATCCTTGACCGCCCCGATGAGCTGCTCCAGAGCCGCGGGCGGCATCGCACCGGGCTGACTGAACACCAAGATGCCCTCACGGAAGGCCATCAGGGTCGGGATTGAGGTGATGTTGGCGGCGCCAGCCAGTTGCTGCTCCGCCTCGGTGTCGACTTTGCCGAACACGACATCGGGATGCGCCTCGCTGGCCTTCTCGAAGGTGGGGGCGAACTGGCGGCACGGGCCGCACCAAGCGGCCCAGAAGTCCACCAACACGATGTCGTTGCCGAGCACGGTCTGCTCGAATGTCGCGCTGGTGAGGTCGGTGGTAGCCATGCACTTGCTCCTTGCGTTTTGTCTAAGCCTATACCCGTCGGGGTATGAACCCCGATCTGTTAGCGTCCATTCCGGCGAAGGAGGAGAAGTGCAAGAAGTCACAGTCGACCAGGTCGCCGAGGGTGGCGCCTTGGTGCTCGATGTGCGCGAACCTGCAGAGTACGTCGAGGCGCACGTGCCCGGGGCGATCTTGATCCCCATGGGGCAAGTGCCAGCGCGGATCGACGAAATCGACGCGAGCCAAACCATTCATGTGATCTGCCGCAGCGGCAACCGCAGTCGCACTATCACCGAACTGCTAGTGGGCCGCGGCTTCGAAGCTCACAACGTGATTGGCGGCACCATGGCCTGGATCGAGTCGGGCCGCCCGGTCAACACCGGAACCACTCCGTGAGCTTCCTCCTGGCCGTCCTGGCCGGGTTGGTCCTCGGGTTCTTCCTCGGGGCATTGGGCGGTGGCGGCTCGATCCTGGCGGTGCCAGTCTTGGCCTACTTGCTGGGCCAACCACCGCTGCAAGCCACTACTGGAGCCCTCGTCATCGTCGGCGTTTCGGCCTCGATGGGTGCGGTCTCGGCGCACCGCGATGGTCGCGTCAAACTCGTCCGAGGCACCGTGTTCGGTGTCGTTGGTGTGATCGGCGCTGCGGTCGGTTCATCGCTGTCGACTCGGGTGAATCCCGATCTCTTGATGGCGGCGTTTGCGCTGCTGGTGCTTGTCGTCGCCGGTGTGATGATCTGGCGACAACGCCATCCCTTGGTGCGGGCCGACGATGTGGATGCGCCGCTGTTTCAGATCCACCCGCGGTTCCAGGTCGATGCGCCCCGACTGGGCAAAGTGGTCGTGGCCGGGCTGGTGGTCGGGCTGCTGACTGGGTTCCTTGGGGTGGGCGGCGGGTTCCTCGTCGTACCGGCACTGGTGCTGGCGCTGGGTCTGCAGATGGCTGATGCGGTGGGTACGTCGTTGCTCGTGATCGCCTTCAACAGCGCCTCCGCCTTCGTCGTACGCATGCTCCACGGAGTGGACCTTGACTGGCCGATCCTGATCCAACTCACCGGTGTGGCGATGATGGGCTCGCTGGTGGGCTCGCGGGTTGCCTCGCGCTACGACCAGAAGAAACTCACTCGCGGCTTCATCGCGCTGCTGGTCGTCGTGGCCCTCTACACCGCCGCCCGCAGTTGGCCTGCCGTCTTGGCGTGATCCCTCGCCTTGTCTCACCACCGTTGGTTGAGCCCTTCGTCGTAGCTCAGGGCAGGCAGGCCGCGATAGCGGCCGTGACGAAACCACGGCGCAACGGTGCCCCGCCCGACTCCTACAGTGAGTCCATGTCTGGATGGCCTGATCACCTGCCGCGTTCGATCGCAACGACCGACTACCACACCGGCGGTGAACCGTTCCGGATCGTGGTCGATGCCGGGGTGCCGATCGGCGGGGCAACCGTGGCCGAGCGTCGGGCGCGGGCGATCGAGGATCCTGCCGTCCAGGCAGTGCGCGCGGTGCTGTGTTCGGAGCCACGGGGTCACGCGGACATGTACGGCGGCTTGATCGTCCCTCCCGATGACGAAGGCGCCGACTTCGGCGTGCTGTTTTGGCACAAAGACGGCTTCTCCACAGCTTGTGGTCACGGCACCATCGCGTTGGGTGCGTGGGCTGTCGACACTGGTCGGGTCGAGGCCCCCGATACGGGCGAGGTCGAGGTGGTGATCGACGTACCGTCTGGGCGGGTGACCGCACGCGTGCACCGCGAAGCCGGCCGAGTGCGGGGTGTCGACTTCGTCAACGTTGCCAGTTGGGTGCACTCACGAGGCGTCGAGGTTGCAACTAGTCGGGGCAGCGTGACGGTCACAGTCGCCTACGGCGGCGCCTTCTACGCCACGCTGGAGGCGGCCCAACTTGGATTGAGCGTCACTCCGGAGAACCTCGACGACCTGATCCGACTCGGTCGCGAGATCAAGTGGGCACTCAATGACACCGAGCATGCCGTGCATCCGAGTGACCCGAGGTTGAGCGGGATCTACGGCACGATTTGGTACGACGAACTGCCCGCCCACGACGGCGAAGTGCACCAACGCAACGTGACCATTTTCGCTGACGGGGAGGTGGATCGTTCGCCGTGTGGATCTGGAACGAGCGCCCGCCTCGCCGTGCTTCACGCTGATGGGCTCCTCTCGTCCGACACCGTGTTCCGCCACGAGTCGATCGTGGGCAGCACATTTATCGGACGGGTGCTCGACACCACAGTTGATGAGGGGCGTCCGGCGGTGATTCCGCAGGTGACGGGTGCGGCCTACCGGACTGGAGAACACGTCTTCCACATCGATCCTGCCGACCCGCTGCTGCCGGGGTTTGTGCTGCGCTGAGCGGGGGGCGTGAACCCGTTTTGGAGTAACAAAGTCACAAGTTCACTTGTGACTTTGAGCCACTAGTCGGCAGTTAGTGCCACTACGTAGGCCTTGGGTGCACTGATGAGCCCGTACGCAGCCTCATCAGTGCACCTAACCCCTCATCAGTCGAGCCGGTCACCTCAAACAGCCCGCCTAGTCTGGGAGTGGTCGGGCCCCTGTGCATCGCCTGCAGTCGCTCGATCCCACACGTTCCATTCGTCAGGAGTCATGGGAAATGACCAACCGCCTCGCCACAGCGACCAGTCCCTATCTGCGACAGCACGCCGACAACCCAGTGCACTGGTGGGAGTGGGGTCCCGAGGCGTTTGAGGAGGCCAAGCAGAGAGACCTGCCGATCCTGCTCAGCGTCGGCTACGCCGCCTGCCACTGGTGCCACGAGGTTGATCGGTTGGCGGCTGTCGACGAAAATCTGCGAAACCGCAGGTCAGCGGCCTAGTGGTGGTTCGCTCCGGAATGGCGATTGCCGCCATTGGACACCGATTCCGGGGCTTCGTGCATCACTCTCGTGCATCACTTCGGCCCGATCACTGGCGACCCAGTGGCAGCCGATCTCGATGTGTTGAATGACCTGACACGTCTGGAAGACATGTTAGCTTTCGGGCCGATTCTTATCGTGTTGCGTATTTGCAACACTCTCGTAGACTGGTGGGCGTGGACCTGGCAGAACGCATCTCGACGCTGCGCCGAGTGAACGGGCTGAGTGCTCGTCAGCTCGCGGCGCTGGTGGACGTCGCCCCGACGACGATCACGCGGATCGAGTCCGGTGCCGTGAGCCCGTCGTTCGATCTGGCGCAGGAGATCCTGACGGTGCTGGGGGAGCCGATCGGCTTCACCGGCCTCGCGGATGTGAATGCGATCGCAACGGCGCGTCTTGCGCTCGACCCGGAGCTCGAAGTGTCGTCGACTGCGGGCGTCGAACTGTGGCGTCAGCGTTGGGGGCGCATCGGACTTCTGGATGGCGAAGGTCGAGTCACTCCCGGCAAGGAAGCGGACCTGCTGTTCCGCGCGGGACACGCAGCGCGCCTGACGCGGCGCGCCGGAGCGGTGGACTTCGCTGCGGGACTGTCCGCGGATCAGATCGCTGACTCGCTTCGCGCGGCACGGATCGACTACGCGCTCACCGGCGATGCCGGAGCCAACCGATACCGGTCGAGCGCGGGGGAGGCCTGGCCGGTGCTCTACGTCGAGGATGTCGCTCGTGCGGCCGAAGCCGCCAGCCTCGCGCGCAAGGAGCCCGGCTCGTTCGGCATGCGGGTAACGCTGATCCCGTTCGACGGCGTGAGCGAGGTTGGCCGCGTCGACATCGCCGGCGTCACGGTCGTCGCTCGCGATCAGGTCATCATCGACGCCTACGGCGGGATTGACCGCATGGTGGAGCAGGCTGACATTCTCATGGGGAAGCGGGTCGCGTGACGGCCTACAAGGAGCCCCGCACCGAGATCGAGTGGAGCCGCCGCGCGATCATCAACGTCGTCGAGGTTCTCCAGGTCCACGCCGAGTCGCTGACCTTAATCGGCGCTCATGCAGTCCTGCTGAGGACGATGGGCCTCGATGTCCCCCGGATGCCGACCGGCGACGGCGACCTTGGCGTGACGCCCAGCCTAGTGAGCGACCTGCCGAGCATCGAGACGCTGTTGGCGGACGCCGGTTACGAGCACCGCACGACTGCGCGTCCCGGGCTGTGGGGTCGCGAACGTTACGACGAGCCCGATGGCAAGCAGTCGTTCCGCGAGAAGATCGATTTGCTCGCTCCGCACGGCCTCTCGGGCACCGCCAGTCGAAGCAAGCGCGGAGTGCCTGCCTTGCAGCCCGCGCACGGCAAGTTCGCGGTCGGCAACGCGCTCGGCCTCGAACTCGCTGCCTTCAACCGATCGCTCGTGACGATCACCGACTTCGCCGACCCGCGGCTGACGGCTGATCTCCACGTCGCGGAGATCCCGGCGCTCATCCTGGCCAAGGGCTCGAAGATCGGCGAACGGCTCCGGGAGCCGCGCAAGGGACCGGTTCGGGACAAGGACCTCGGCGACCTCTGGCGGCTCATGGCTGTGACTGACCCGGCGGAGACTGCTCGGGTGATCGAGGAGTTCGTCGATCACGCCGAGGTCGGCGCCGATGTACGCCAGAGTGTCGAGTGGACGGCCGAGGTGCTGCGTGACCCGGTGAGCGCGGAGCGCGCCAAGCTCGCTTTCGACACGTTCGTCGATCCGGCCGCTATCGATCAGCTCTTTGGCCTGTGGCGGGACGCGCTGGCTGGGTGAGGAGGCCCCGCAACGCGCCTCGGGATGTCGGCAGAGTGGGGCAGGATGTTGGCGCGGCATCATGGGAGCAGGAGTGGGACCAAACGTGAGTGACGAGGAAGAGACGGCCCTGCGGAGGGTCCGGTTCTTTGGCGTGAACGACCTCGCTGCCGGCTGGTACGTGCCGCGCGTCGCGGAGATCGCGGAACAGTTCGACCCGTCGAGTGCCCCGACTAGCGTCATGGACATCATCGAGCTTCACAACGTGGAGCAGTACCTGCAGAACGGCTTCCTACCTCGCGACTACACGGAGTCGGATCATGCCGTCGCGATGTCGCAGCTTGGTCCGATGCGGAGCGCGGTGGCCAGGTTCTTCGCAGCGGTCGACGACGCTAACTGCGCCTCCGCGATTTCCGGAGTCGACTTCGAATACCACGCCGACCTCCTCGATCTCCTCGGGCGGGGCAAGGCCTTCGAACGCTGCAGTGCCTCGGTCATGCTGCCTGTGCTCGATCAGACCGGGGTCCACCTCGGCGAAATGCTCGAGTGCAAGAAGCTCGTGCTCGCCTACGATGCCGAGGTCCGCGACCGGTTGATTGGATCTCCGGGAAACGCAGAGCACATCATCCGGAAGCACCTGCAGCAGGATGTGCGCGCGGAGGTTCACCTCCCCACGAGTTTCACACCAGCCGATGCTCGCGACCTGCTCGAGCGATACGTCGATAGTCCAGACGCGAACCCCAACTACATCGGCCTCATCGAGACCGCCCCTGTCAGCTCGGTCACTGGCATCGATGCAAAGTTGAAGCTGCGGGCGAAGCGCCGCAACGCGGAGATGACTCAGGCATTCTTCGAGAAGAACGCCGGCCTCAAGACCGGGACCGAGGTGCGGCTATCCGAGACGCAGGACGAGCCCGTCCTCTACGAGATGGATGAGTCCGACGGGATGGTCGCTCGGTTCACGTACAGCAGCCGATGGCTGGACGAGACGTGTGACAACCCGAGCATCCTCAACAACTTCCAGCACCTGTTCGAATTCGCCGACCGCGGTGTCCTGCTCACGCTGCCGTCCTATCCCTCGCAACTGGGCGTATTTGAACGCTTCATGGGGGCGGCGGGCAAGACTGAGTACAGGGTCGGTGCGGCGTTCCGGGCAGTCGACATGAGCACGCTGCTTCAGACGAGGCTCTATCAGCACTACCTGGAGACCAAGGACAAGGACCTTGAAGGGGTGATCTCCTGGTTCTTCGAGGATTACCTCAAGGAGGAGTTCGGTGCTGCGAACTTTTCGTTCAGGCCGTCGAGCGTGGCCGCGTCCTACCTCGAGAGGGTGCGCCACCTATTCGCCGAGATGGAGAGCGCGCTCGCCCAGTTCAGCCTGTTCGTCGAGAACGGCGAACTCGATCGGGACCTGCTCGCGATCACCTCAGATCCCGTTCGCTACCGACAGGTTCCGAGTCTGCTTCCCGGGAAATACGTCTACCCAACCGACCACGACCAAATTGCCGGCATTCTCCACGCCCTGTTCTCCGACCAATCAACGCTTACCTACATCAGCGAGGGCCAGAAGGGCGACGACGCCGCAGGCCTTCTTATCGGCAACGTCGTGGCGTACGGCGACTTCCACGAGTACCAACAGCCCGCTGTCGATCACCTGATCTCGCTCGGCATCCTGGAGAACACGGGCGAGAGGGTGCAGATTGCCAGTGTCCCGCAGTTCCTAGTCCTGAGGTCGCTATTCGCGACGCAGGCGTGTAGTTACTACAGGCTCTCGCAGGTAGGTCGCTCCGCTGTCGACGCCATGGAAGCCCGCGGATGGGTGAGGCGTCACTCATCCCTGTTGACCGAGGCGGAGGCGCAGTACTTCAACTACTTCCTCAACAAGGTCGACTTCAGCAACGGGCCGGAGTTCCGCAACAAGTACCTGCACGGTTCGCAAGCCGATGCCGAGGGTGAGGACGCCCACTTCCATGCCTACGTAACGGCGCTGCGATTGATGATCGCGCTCGTCATCAAGGTCAATGATGATCTCTGCCTCTGGGCAGAGACTCGATCGGGTTCCCCAGAGCTGGACGATCCGGGCAACGCCCAACTCAAGCCGACCGATGCCGCCGCTTCGGCTGGGGGAGAAGGTCGGTGATCGAGCTGGGTTCCCGGGCTGGCGCGACTAGCGCTTCCACCGCGGCCTTGGCCAGATCCATCCGCCTCTCTTCCCAGGCCAGCAGCTGATCGAGCCGCCACCGGGTGGGGTGCGTCATGACTGGTGCCGGGACCCACGAGCGGTCCTTGAGGTTCTGGTAGCCCGTCGTCTTGCCCCAGCCGTAGCGCGCCATCACGTCGTGCGCGTCGAGGAAGACGTGCCGCGGGTCGGTGTCGTCCGAGGCGTCCGGCGGCCAGTGCATGGTCACACCGCCTTCGGCTTGCCGAGCACGGACTGGGGGGCGAGCCGCTGGGTGCGGATGAAGGTCCGCAGGTCGCCGACGGTCGTGTAGAGGCGCCGGCCGATCTTGAAGAACTCCGGGCCGGTTCCTTCCTGGCGCCACCAGCGCACGGTGTTGACCGGTGTCCGCAGGATTTCGGCGACGTCATCGAGCGTGAGGAGCTCGTCGTCGTGGCGCGCGTGGAAGGGAACGTCGTGGGTGTTGCTGTTCATGGTTCCTCCTGTCAGGCGTTGACCCGCGAGGTTCGTGGGCGACAGGCAGGTGTGAGGGCCGTGCCGCACAGAGCGACGAATACGTTCGATCGGATATCGTCGAGAGATGGATCGGGCGTACCTGATCGAAGTCGCACGACGAGCCAGCGGTCTGACGCAGGCTGAGCTGGCCACCCGGTCCGGGACGTCGCAGGCGACGATGTCGGCGTACGAGCGAGGTCTGAAGTCGCCCACGCTCAAGGTCGCCGCGCGAATTCTCGAAGCCGCGGGGTACGACCTCAACCTGCGCCGGCTCATCGACTGGGTCGAGCACGAAGCGCCCGGAGTCGGGCACTTCTGGGTGCCGAGCACCCTCTGGCACGTCGAGACGCCCGACTGCTTCGCGATCCTGGCGTTCCCCGACCTGATCGGCGACGGGCCGATGCGCGAATGGGACATGCACGACCGCGCACAGCGCAAGGGCGTCTACGAGCAGTTGCTCCAAGGTGGCTCGCCCGAGGAGATGATCCGCTGGATCGACGGCCCCCTCCTGGTCGACGTGGGGGGAGCTCAAACTCCCGGACGCGGTCCGCGAGGCGTGGAAGTGGCCGATTGTGATCGCGCGGGGACCGACCCACCCGGACACCGTGCGCATCCTGGGTCGAGGGGATGACTCGTTCACGGCTGAAGCGTGGCTCCGCGGACACGAAGCAGTGCCAAGGAGGGCGCCGGCTCCGAAGGAGCCGCGGGTGCGGTTCATCCGGACGCGCTTCGACCCGCGGCCGCCAGCGGCGACAGCGGGCGGCGACGAGATGAAACCGGCAGCGACCGTCGCCAAGATCGCCGAACGGCTCGCCACTCAACTGGCGACGTCGCGGCACCCCGCCGCCCCGGCCACCTGGAACGCTGGAGTCGCGTTCGCACGGAGGTGGGCGGACTTGGGCAACGGCCACACCGTTGTGCTTGCACCGAGCGGCCCCGGGTGCGTCGTCGGCGTCACGGTCGAGCCCTATGACGACCGGCTCGACGTCGGCCACCAGCTGATCACGCTCTGGCGATCGGGCTGAGCTCGAACGGCTTCCTCCGGGCTACGAGTACTCCAGCAGCTGCTGTGCGCTGATGGCGCTTCAGAATCCGAGGCCCGGGCCCGATGACGACGGCGCGGGGCGGCGGTGGTCGAGTTCGGGCGGAAGGCTCGGGATCGGGCGGCGCTTGCGGGCCTTCGGCCCGTAGCGCTCGATCGCCTCGGCCGCTGCTTCCCGTGCGTGGGCCGGCCCGAGGTCGGCACGATCGCGGCCGAACACATCGCACCACTGCTTGCGCGCATCCTCGACGGATTCGGCGACGAGGTGCGCGACGTTTCGCTCGCGACCGCGTGTCATCCCGACGTACGCCGACGCGGCTCCGCTGTGATCGCCGACCAACACATGGCTCTCGGTGACAGTGGCGCCTTGCGCACCGTAGGTGGTCGTGGCGTACGCGAGCTCGACATCGCGGCGGACGTAGTCGGGCGGCAACACGCGAGTCCCCGCCTCGCCCCTCACGGTGAGCGCGCCGCGATCGCAAGAGACGACGGTCCACCACTCGCGGTTCGCGACGTCGGCATCGCGGTCGTTGCGCCGGGTCGCGATGGTGTCGCCGACGCCGAGCCGTTCACCGGCCGCGGTCAGCACGTGCTCGTCGGCCTCACCGGTGGCCTTCCGGATCCGGTGCGTAAAGGCGTTGATCCGGCCCACCTGCTCGCGGGTGTCGGCGACGACGAGCTTGCCGACGCTGGCTTCAGCGGCAAGGCGCCGGGCCCGTTCGACGTCGCTCCCGTGGATGACGATCTGTCCGCGGGCGAGGAGTTCATCGAACACCTCGCCGGGCGCGGTGCCCGTCCGCATCCGCACCGAAAGCTCTGCATAGCGGGGGTCCTTGAAGCGACGTACGCCGTCGAGCTGTTGCACCCGATCGGGTGCGTACCTGATCGCGAGATCCAGGACCCCGCCACGGCCGACAGCGGGGAGCTGATGGCGGTCGCCGACCAGCATCACGAGTGCCTGGGTCTCGTCGGCCAGGCGGAGTAGCGCGCGGGCAGTGTCCTGGTCGACCATGCCCGCCTCGTCGACGACGAGCAGGTCGCCTCGACGTAGTCGGGCACTGACGTCGGGCACGGAGTCGACGGACTCCACCGACCGTCCTCGTCCCAGCGGAAGCCGTGCTGATGGAGCAGCCAGGCTGCGGAGTACGACGCCGCGCCGATTGCGCCCTCTGCGACCTGGGCCGCCTTGAGAGTCGGTGTCACCACGACCATCCGACGCCCGGCCGCGATCGCGCGCTCGCGAGTTGCCGCGAGACGGGCGGTCTTGCCAGCCCCGGCCGCGCCCTCGATCACGGTGATCGTCCTGGCTTCGGCACGAGTCGCAAGGCGGTCGACGATCTCGTGCTCGACGGCCAGCACGTCGACCGACGTGACCGAACGCACGTGCTCGGGCACGTCCGATCGGGGAGTAGCGGGCGTGATGCGGCGACGACGCGAGCGGTCAGATCCCCTGCCAACTCACGGCGCACGGCCCCGTCGACCACGCCTCCGCCGGACGCGATGATCCGCTCGACCTCACCCCGGGCGTCGGCCCCGTTCCACGCCGAGCGACGTGAGCCCAGCCGAACGAGAGCCAGTTCGACGACGCCGTCGCGGTCGACGGCGCCCGTCCGCAACACGGGTAGTGGAGCGCCTGGCGCCGGAGCGACGTAGCCGAGCTCGTGCAGCTCGTCGACCCACCGCTGATGCAGCTCCTGGCCGCTCGTCGGCACGACCTTGTCGGGTCGGGCGTCGGCCCACGCTCGCCGATCCCATGCCTGCCGCAGCGCCGGCCCGGGCTCCTCGCCGGGATGTTCGGAGCGCCACTCGGCCTCGTAGGTGTCAACGTTGGCCTCGATCTGCTTGGCGCGGGCGCTGAACGCTCCGGAGCAAGCCGCCAACTCGGCGACCTCGCCCGTCTCGGCGTTCAGTGTGAACCCATGCCGCGCCAGCGCTTCTCGGAACGCCGGGTTGGTCATCACCGCTGCGTGCCCGATCCCGTTGATCGCCTCCAGGCTGTCGCGAACCCCGACCGTGTGGAGTCCTCGCCACGCGCCGGCAGCGAAAACTCGGGAGTTGACCTGGAGGTGCAGGTGTCGATGAGGGTCGCCGGCCCGGGAGGTGAAATGGCGTACGACGGCCGCCTCGACCTCCTCGACAGGCACCTGCACCTGCCGATCGCGCGGCCCGACGCGCGTCGTCGCGTGGGTGGCGAGCCACCCGATGATCTCCTCGGCCGCAGCCATCTGCGCCGCGTCGTACGCCTCGGCGATCTCCGGGTGCAGGGCTGCCGCGAGCGACCAGGTCTTCGGCCCGTTCACCGTGACCTCGACGAACCGGACGCCCTTCTCGTCCTTCCGCAACCGCCCCTTCGCGAGGCCGGTGTCGACGTCGTAGCCGGCGACCCATCGCTCGTAGGTCGCGCCGTCCATGTCGGCTCGGCGCCTGACGCCATCGGGTGTCGCGTTGAAGTGCATGGCGACCCCGTTGCCCTCGGCGAGGTAGTAGTCGTCCGCCCGGGACCGATCGGCCTCGACGTAGTGTCGAGCGGCGGCTGCTGCGCCGCGGTAGATCTTCATGCCGCCATGCATCGGAATCACCTCCGTCAACAGCCATTAACAACCGTGAAACCGCAGGTCAGCGGCCACATCGGCGCCCGTCCCAGTACGAATCTTCGTAGCATGCGTGCCGCTTGGTGGGGACGTTGAGAACGGCGACCTGGAGGGTGGATCTTGGAGCCGTTGGTGATCGTCAGTGAGTGGTGAGGGTGAGCCCTGAAGAACTGGGGTGGCGGGGAGTGCGGGTTGCAGACAGAAAGTTCAGTGGGGCCGGGTTGCACTGGTCTGTCTGATTCCGTCGGTCGCCGCGAATAGGCTGTCGGCCGTGATGCCGCTGACGAGCCCGACGCTGGAGTCCACCGAATGACGGCGTTGACCCTGCCTGAACTGGAGCAGTATCTCGCCCGGGCCGCAGACGTCCTGCGCGGCAGCATCGACCAGGCCGACTTCAAGGCCTACATTTTCCCGCTGATGTTCTTCAAGCGGATCAGCGACGTCTACCTGGAGGAGTTCGAGGCCGCTCTCGAGGAGTCGGGCGGCGACCACGAATACGCGACGTTCGCGGAGAACCACCGGTTCGCCATCCCCGAAGGCAACCTGTGGTCGGACGTCCGGGAGAAGACCGAGAACATCGGCACCGCGTTGCAGACGGCGTTCCGGGAGATCGAGAAGGCCAACCCGGAAACGCTGTACGGGATCTTCGGAAACGCCAACTGGACCAACAAGGACAAGCTGCCCGACCGCAAGCTGGCCGACCTGATCGAGCACTTCTCGACCAAGACCCTCAGCAACGCGAACGTAGCGCCCGACGTCTTCGGCAACGCGTACGAGTACCTCATCAAGCGATTCGCCGATGCCTCGAACAAGAAGGCCGGCGAGTACTACACCCCACGCTCGGTGGTTGGGCTACTCGTCAACATCCTCGATCCGCATGAGGGCGAGTCCGTCTACGATCCGGCCTGCGGCACCGGCGGCATGCTGATCGAGGTCATCGAGCATGTGAAAGCCGCCGGCGGCAGTCCAAAAACACTCTGGGGCAAGCTCTACGGCCAGGAGAAGGTGCTCGCCACATCAGCGATCGCCCGCATGAACCTGCTGCTCCACGGCGTCGAGGACTTCAAGATCATCCGTGAGGACACCCTGCGCAATCCGGCCTTCTACACCGGCAACCAACTCGCGCGGTTCGACTGCGTCGTCGCCAACCCGCCGTTCTCGCTCAAGGCGTGGGGGGAGGTCGAGTGGGCATCCGACAAGTGGGGTCGCAACCAGCTCGGCGGGGTTCCGCCGAAGGGGTATGCCGACTGGGCGTGGGTTCAGCACATGCTCACATCCGCCAACCCCAGGACCGGCCGGGTCGCGGTCGTCCTCCCGCAGGGCGCGCTGTTCCGGCAAGGCGCCGAGGCCCGCATCCGTACCCACATCCTCAAAGCCGACAAGATCGAGGCCGTCATCGGGCTGGCTCCGAACCTGTTCTACGGCACCGGACTCGCCGCCTGTGTGCTGATCCTGCGCCACGACAAGCCCGCCGACTACAAGGGCAAGGTGCTCTTCATCAACGGCGAGGACCTGATGAAGAAGGGCCGCAACCAGAACACCCTGGAGCCCGAGCACGCGAGCGAGCTTCTCCGGGCGTACGCCGGGTTCGCTGAAATCTACGGCCGCGCCCACCTTGCCACTCTCGACGAGATCGAGGGCAACGACTTCAACCTCAACATCCCGCTCTACGTCACCCCGGCCGACACCGGGAAGAAGCTCACGCTGGCTGACGCGCTCGCCAACCTCGAAGCCGCGCACGCCAAGGCACAGGAAACGCGCGCCGCCCTCGAAGCAGAGCTGGCGAAGTGGGGGCTGTCGGCATGACCGGGAGCAAGCAGATCACCCAGCGGGAGCTGGAGTCCTACCTGTGGGGCGCGGCGATCGTGCTGCGCGGCCTCATCGACGCAGGCGACTATAAGCAGTACATCTTCCCTCTGGTGTTCTTGAAGCGGATCTCCGACGTGTACGACGAGGAGCATGCTGCTGCGATGGAGACGTACGGCGACGAGGAGCTCGCCGACCTCCCCGAGAACCACCGCTTCGCCATCCCCGACGGTTGCCACTGGGACGACATCCGCTCGGTGACCGAGAACATCGGCGCGACGATCCTCAGGGCAATGCGGGCGATCGAGTCCGCCAACCCCGACACTCTGCCGGGCGTGTTCGGTGACGGCGACTGGGGCAACAAGAACCTGCTGCCCGACTCCACGCTGGCGGACTTGATCGAGCACTTCTCCACGAGGACGCTGTCGATCGCGAACCTGCCCGAGGACGAGCTAGGCAACGGGTATGAGTACCTGATCAAAAAGTTCGCCGACGACTCTGGTCACACCGCCCAGGAGTTCTACACCAACCGCACCCTCGTCCACCTGATGACGCTCATGCTCGAACCCCAGCCCGGGGAGTCGGTCTACGACCCAACCTGCGGCACCGGCGGCATGCTCATCTCGACGGTGGCCGAGCTCAAGCGGCAGGGCGAGGAGTGGCGCAGCATCCGTCTCTACGGCCAGGAGCTCAACTACGGGACCTCGGCGATCGCGCGGATGAACCTGTTCCTGCACGGCATCACCGACGGCCACATCGCCCACGGCGACACCCTCACCCGGCCCGCGTTCTTGAACAGCAGGGGCGGCTTGGAGATGTTCGACGTCGTGCTCGCCAACCCGCCCTACTCCATCAAGGCGTGGAACCGCGAGGCGTTCGCCAAGGACCCATACGGCCGCAACCTGTGGGGCGTCCCGCCGCAGAATGCAGCGGACTACTCCTTCATCCAGCACATCGCCAAGAGCCTCGATCCGAAGACCGGCCGGGCAGCGATCTTGCTCCCGCACGGAATTCTCCACCGAGTAGCGGAAGCCTCGGTGCGCCGAGCGATGATCGAGTCCGACCTCGTCGAGGCCGTGATCGGCCTGGCGCACGGCCTCTTCTACAACTCGGGTATGGAGGCCATTGTCCTTGTCCTGAATGCCCACAAGCCGACTGAGCGTCGCCGCAGGGTGCTCTTCGTTGACGCGAAGAACGAGTATTACCGGTCCGGAGTGCAGTCGTTCCTGAGCGACGCCCACCAGGGACGGATGCTCGACGCCTACCGGCGATTCGCGGACGAGCCCGGGTTCTGCGCAGTCGCGACCTTCGACCAGATCGCCTGCAAGGACTACAGCCTCGCGATCCCGGCCTATGTAAAGGCCGATGCCACAGCGCAGACGGCGGACGGCGGAGAGATGGGGGTGGCCGCCGCTGTGGGCGCTTGGCGTGCAGCCTCTGCCGAAGCCGACTCAACGGTCACAGATGTGCTCGCCATGCTGCGTGCGGAGGCGACAGCGTGAGCCTCAACCTCGATAAGTCCACCTGGAAGCGCGTGCGCCTCGGCGACGTCATCCGCCGATCTCGCAAGCAGGTCGACCCACTTGTAGCCGGAGTCGAAAGGTACGTCGCTGGAGGCCACATCGACGGCGACTCGATCACCATCGACCGTTGGGGTGACCCGAGCGACGGAAAAATGGGCTCGACCTTCCGTTATGTTTTCGAGCCCGGACAGATCCTCTTCGTCTCTGCCCGCCCCTACCTGCGCAAATCTGGCGTCGTTGATTTCGCAGGAAGCGGCGTCGTCGCCGACAAGACCTATGTTCTTGACGCCGTCCCCGAGAACGGACTGCTTCAAGAGTTCCTTCCGTTCATCCTGGCATCCGACACCTTTGTCGCCTACGCGAACGCCGAAGCAACCGGCTCGATGAACCCGCGTCTGCTCTGGGGTCCGATGCAGCGGTACGAGTTCGACCTGCCGCCTCTCGACGAGCAGAAGCGCATCGCCGACCTCCTCTGGGCCATCGTGCGTCAGGTCCAGGCTCTTCGGGGTCAACTCGATCACTTGAAGACTGTTCGAGACCGGAGCATCGAGGACGGCCTCCCGTTGGACTCGGCTTCGGTCCCTCTGGGCGAGGCCGCCGTCATTACGTCGGGGGTGACCCTTGGTCCATCGAGACGGGCCATGCCGGAGTCGGCGCCGTATCTGCGAGTCGCGAACGTGCAGAGAGGAGTGCTCGACCTTGATGAGATCAAGGAGGTCGGTGCGACTCCTGCGGAGATCGCGAGCAAGGGCGTCCGCAGAGGTGATGTTCTTGTCGTCGAAGGACACGCATCGGTCGACGAAATCGGCCGCGCCGCAATCTGGGAGAGCGACGCGGCACCGGTGTTCCAGAATCACTTGTTCCGCGTCCGTGCGCTGAACGCGTTTCGGCCGAATTATCTGCTGGAGTGGATCAACAGTGAGCAGGGGCGCGGCTACATCCGAACGGTCGCCAAGAGTACGAGCGGCCTCAACACGATCAACAGCACGGTTCTAAAGGCCATGCCTGTGCCAACCGCACCCGTCCACGTGCAAGACCATCTCCTCGACCGCCTCGCGAGCGTCGATGAAGCGGGTGACGCCCTCGCTCGTGAGGTGGCTCACCTGGGTGTTCTCAGGTCTGCGACCCTTGCGGACGTCTTCGGAGGCAACTGATGGCCCTGTTCAACGAGGCGAACACGGTCCGCGACTTCGTCCGCGACCTGGTGAAGTCGATCGACGTCGAGTTCGTGCCGGGCAACGAGCTTCCGCGCCGTCCCGAAGAGGTGCTGCTGGAGGGTGCAGCGAGGGCCGCGCTGATCCGGCTGAACCCGGAGATCGAGGCGGAGCCGGCCAAGGCGGACGAGGTCATCCACACGCTGCGGGCGATCCTCATCTCGGCCCGCACGACTCCGCACCCGGTGGTCGCGAACGAGGAGTTCATGGCGTGGCTGACCGGTCAGAAGTCGATGCCGTTCGGGCCGAACGGCGAACACACGACCGTCCGACTCATCGACTTTGACCACCCCGAGGATGACTCTTCGAACCAGTGGGTGATCTCGACGGAGGTGACGCTCCAGATCGGCCGTGTCGGCAAGCGGTTCGACTTGGTGCTGTGGTGCAACGGTTTCCCGCTGGTGGTGGGTGAGGCGAAGACGCCGATCCGGGCGGCGTACTCCTGGATCGACGGTGCCACGCAGGTGCACGACGACTACGAGGCGAGCGTGCCGCAGTTCTTCGTGCCCAACGTCTTCTCGTTCGCGACCGAGGGCAAGGACTTCCGCTACGGCACGGTCGGGATGCCGGTCGAGCTATGGGGTCCGTGGCGTGAGGGCGAGACCGACCCCGACGCGCCTGCGAAAGTAGGTCTGGAGGTCGTCAAGGACGCCGTTAACGGTGTGCTCAGGCCTGCTGCGGTGTTGGACTTCCTGCGGTTCTTCACCATCTACGCCACCGACACGAAGCACCGCAAGATCAAGTTGATCGCTAGGTTCCAGCAATTCCAGGCGACCAACCTGGTCGTCCAGAGGGTGCTGCGCGGAAGGATCAAGCAGGGTCTGATCTGGCACTTCCAGGGCTCGGGCAAGTCGCTGCTGATGGTCTTCACCGCGTTGAAGCTGCGGGCAATGGCCGAGCTGACCAACCCGACAATCCTGATCGTGGTCGACCGGATCGACCTCGACACCCAGATCACCGGCACGTTCAATGCCTCCGACGTACCAGGGCTCGTGTCGACGGACTCGCGCAAGGAGCTCCAGACGCTGCTGAGCCAGGGTGCGCGCAAGATCATCATCACCACGATCCACAAGTTCGGCGAGGCCGAGGGCGTGCTGGACGACCGACACAACATCATCGCGATGGTCGACGAGGCCCACCGCTCCCAAGAGGGTGACTACGGCCAGAAGATGCGCGAGGCGCTGCCCAACGCGTTCCTCTTCGGACTCACCGGGACACCGGTCAACAAGCGCGACCGCAACACGTTCATGTGGTTCGGGTCGCTCGCGGACGAGGGCGGCTACCTGTCGCGCTACACGTTCCAGGATTCCATCCGCGACGGGGCAACCCTGCCCCTGCACTTCGAGCCACGCCTGTCGGAGATCCACCTCGACCAGGAGAAGATCGACGCTGCGTTTGAGGAGCTCGCCGCGGATCGCAACCTGACCGAGGGCGAGAAGATCACCCTGTCGAAAAAGGCCGCCTCCATCGAGGTGCTCATCAAGGCGCCCGACCGCATCCGGCACGTCGCCACCGACGTGGTCGAGCACTTCACCACCAAGGTCGAGCCCGAGGGATTCAAGGCACAGTTGGTCGCCTACGACAAGGCGTCCTGTGTGGCCTACAAGGAAGCACTCGACACGATGCTGCCGCCCGAGGCGTCCACCATCGTGATGTCGAAGTCCCGCAACGACCCGGCCGCGTGGGCGAAATGGACGCCTGGAGCCGAGGAACTGGAACAGGTCGTCGCGCGGTTCAACGACCCGGCTGATCCGCTGAAGATCATCATCGTCACCGCGAAGTTGCTGACCGGGTTCGATGCACCGATCCTGCAAACGCAGTACCTCGATAGGCCGCTCAAGGAGCACACCCTCCTGCAGGCGATCACCCGCACCAACCGGGTCTACCCGCCCAACAAGACCCACGGCCTGATCGTCGACTACCTCGGCATCTTCGACGACGTCGCCAAGTCGCTCGCGTTCGACGAGACCGCCGTCCAGCAGGTCATCTCCAACATCGAGGAGCTGAAGAACCGGCTCGCGCCGGCGATGGTGACCGCGCTCGCGTTCTTCCCCGGCGTCGATCGAACCATCGGTGGTTACGAGGGCCTGATCTACGCGCAGGCCGCGATCGCCGACGACACTGTGAAGGATGCGTTCGGATCGTCGTACAGCGTGGTCTCGCAGTTGTGGGAGGCGCTCAGCCCCGACCCCATGCTCAAGCCACATCGCGACGACTACAAGTGGCTAACCGATGTCTACGAGTCCGTGAGGCCCGCCGACATCACCGGACGGCTCGTCTGGCATGCACTCGGCGCCAAGACCATCGAGCTGATCAACGAGAACATCCAGGTCGAGATCCCCCAGGGCGCCGAAACCATCGTGCTCGACGCCCAGACGATCGAGGACCTGATGACCGGCAAGCGCAAAGACGTGCCCATCGAGGAGATAGAGAAGCAGATCACGGCCCGTATCGCTCGCCACCTCAACAACAAGGTCTTCATCGAGCTCGGGCAGCGGCTCAACGCTCTGCGGGAGAAGTACGCCGACATCCAGCAGTCCAGCCTCGACTTCCTCCGTGAGCTCCTGGAACTGGCCAAGGACACCGTTGCCGCCGAGAAGGCAGAGGAACTGATCCCGCGCGAGGAGAAGGGCAAGGCCGCTCTCACCGACCTCTTTGAGGCGCTCAAGGGCGACGAGACCCCGATCGTCGTCTCCAACGTCGTCGATCGCATCGATGAAGTCGTCCGCGGCGTCCGCTTCGACGGCTGGCAGTCGACCATCGCCGGCGACCAGGAGGTCCGGAAGGCGCTCCGCCAAACGCTGTACGTCCAATTCAAGATCCGCGACAACGATGTATACGAGAAGGCCCTCGGGTACGTACGGGAGTACTACTGATGGCAGTCGACAAGTCGCCGAGCGGCGTGATGCTCGCCCGTCAACTCCATGTCAACGGAATGTTCCACGTGGAAGGGATCCGGGCACTGGGTCCGGATGAACACACTCACCTGATGGATGCCAGCAGTCTCGCGTCTGCGATTGCTCGGCGTACTCCGTATCACGCGCTCATCACAGCTCGAGACCGCTTCCAAGCGTCGTTCGAGCAGTTCGTCGCAGGGTCCACCGAGTCAAGCGACGCCAAGCACAGCCGGGTTGCTGGAGCGATGGCACAGCTGTGCGAGGCCGTCGCTGCTCACCGAGCTGCTTGGGCGACCTTCGTTACCGAAAACGGCAGCGACGGATCGCTCATCGCGGATGCTCTTGAAGACTGGACAGCAAGCCCAGCAGTGACCTTCGCCGGCACTGTCGTCGCTGCTGGCGACGCCGTCCGGATCTTGGAGTCCGACGGTCAGCCGCGCTGTGTTGTCGAATCGACAACCGTCGATGTTGGTGGATGGATGCGGCACATCGAACTCAGCGCCGTATTGCTGGCGGACGCAGCACTCGGGGCTATCGAGGCAGCATTCCGGGAGGCCGCTGCGGTCATTCTGGGCCTTGCCAGTGAAGTCTTGTCCGGTGTGCCGATCCTGATGCCGTTGCCCCAAGAGGGGGATGCCAGCCTCACGATGAACATGGGAGCGCTCGACATCGAGGCCGTGCGCGCTGCGGACACGCTCATGCTGTCAGCGCGATCCATGGCAATCGATATCCGGAAGGAGTTGCAGCAGGGGACAGCCGAGTGGGGTACTGCGGTGCCCGAGAACGCTCTCGAACCAAGCGAGACGACCGAGGATGAACACGCTCCAGAGACACTCGGCGAGGTGCAAGTGGACCTACGGCGCGTGGTCGAAGCCATTTCCACAAGCGCCGATGGCCTGGCTTCGAAGTGGGCGCGACAGTTCGATGAGGCGGAGTTTCTTGCTGCTGTCGAGCAGGAGAGAACGCTTGCTGCGTCGCTCGTCCAACCGATACAGCGGATGTTTGAGCGTGACGAAGCAGCGGCGACATCCGCTGGCGAGGCACCGCCTACTTTGCCTGGGTACCCAGTGCTCCTCCATCAGGCGCAGCAGTGGCTGGCGGACCCGTCGAACGCATCGGCGACGGCGGTTCTGGTCGTTCTGCAGTCTTACCTCGGCAGTCTGGGCGAACTCACATTCGCCCGTCAGGCCTCGTTCGGACATGGGGATGACTTCATCGAGTTCGACCCATTTCGAACCACGACGCTGCATCGGCAAGGGCGGCTGCTCGCCGACCTCGCCGAGGCCCGGACCGATGAGTCCGAGATCGACCGGATTCGGGCTGCGATCTACATGTGCCACAGGCTCGGCTTGCCAGAGGCTCAACTGCTCTATGGTCTCGGTTACCTCGCACGCACCGCTCCTGATCTGTCCGACGCTCTGGCATTCGCGCGGGAACGGGTTGCTTCGTTTGTCTCCGACGGGCCGGCAGCGCTCGACGCTCACGTTGTTCTGGCGGACCTGATTGCCAGTGAAATTGAACGCAGGAGTCAGGCGCATGGCTGATCTCGACGTCCTTCGAAGTGGTCCGTCTGCAATGGACGTTCGACTTGCAGGTCAGGTTTTGCCCCTGGCTGGAGGCCAACTGAACAACTCGATCAACGAGCGGGCAACCGCAACCATTGAGGTCGATTTGGCTCACCTCGCGCCCGTTGACTACTCCGGTCCGGTGACGATCACTCGCGATCCCGAAGCCACGCCTGTGTTCACCGGTCACGTCGTGAGGGCAGCGGGCAGTGCACCCGGGATCACGCGCATGCAAGCTGAGTCGGGTCGTGACCTGATGGAATCGCGTGTCGGCTACCTGCGGACGACGGGCGTGGGTGCGGCTGAGGCGATCCATCTCGTGGCTCGCATCGGCGGCTACGGCGATGACCGGCTGAGTATCGAGGGTCTTGACCAAGCCCCTCTCGAAGCCATGGTTATCGAGATGCCCATCATCGGAGTCCGGGTGAGCGACTCTTTCAGTCTCCTCGGGGTGGAGTTCCAACCGTGGGCAACCCCAAATCCGTTCTCCGAGGCGCTGGATGCCGATCCGGCGCGCTGGGGTGGCCCAACAGCGACCGCGCGCGTCTACGGGGTTGGCAATCTGATGTTTAACGTCGAACAGGAGGCGCAGTCAAAGATTCAGACGGCCGTAGACGCACTACTGACAACGGCCGTCTACGCGCTTAGTCGGGATACCCGAGATCAAGAACTTCCATTCGAACGCGACAGGCTTCTAGCGCGGCCCGCTGTGGTTCCGCTCATTTTCGCGCAAGGAATCGCGAGTCATCGTCGTTGGATTCATGAACTCAACGACCACTCGGGACCTCAGGGCCTCTCGTTGGAGGATCATTACAGGCAGTGGGGTGCTGTTCTGTCGGCCGAGCCACCGACTTCGGTGGTCAGCGCCATGCGGTCCTTAAGGGACGCCGCAGACGACACCAGGCCTTCCTCCGAGCGGTGCCACCACCTGTGGAGCGCACTCGAGTACTACGCGGCAAATGCCAAGCCGCCGAAAGTGGTCTCCAAGCAGTCATTCAAGGCTGCGCGAGGCGCAGTCAAGGAGCTCGGTCTTCCGCCCGCCGAGGTGGCCCGGCTTCTCGGTGTGCTGGACGGCGCCAACCAGGCTCCCCTGATGGCACGTGTGCGCCACCAGGCATCGGCCGACGGGGCGCCAACGAGCGAGGCGGAATGGAACCATCTCGCCGCGCTCCGCGATGCGCGCAATCGCACGGTTCATGGTTCTGTCACCGAATCTGTGAGTGACGATGACCTCCGCTGGGGGGTGTCCATCGCGGCCCGATTCATCCTCTACCACTGGTCGCGAAGCACGCCCGGGTGATACCGGGGCGGCGCGGGTTGGAAGCTGGCGCTTCGCGCAACTGCCTATGAACGGTTGGCTATCCGCGCGAACAAGCTAGCGCTGGCTCAGTTTGCTGACCGAGTCGCGGAGGGCGTCCTCGCCGGCGCGGACGTAGTGGTTGAGGACGGTGGTGAGTTTGTCGCCGAGGTACTGCGCGACGACTTCCCACGGCTCGCCGAGCTCCTCGTGGAACCACTTGGTCGCCGCGTGGTGGCGGAGGTTGCGGTAGACGATCGTGCGCGGCCAGGCGTTGTCGGGATCGTTCTCCTCGACCCATGCGCGGACGCGATGCCAGCGCTCGTTGTGCATCTCGGGCTTCACGGGCAGGCCGGTGACGGTGTCGACGAAGAGCCATAGCTCGTCCTCGGGAGGGACGGGGTAGTTCCACCAGGCGAGGTTCTTGTCCTTCTCCCGCGCCGCCAGCGACTCTCGGCGCTGGCGCTCGGCCTCTTGCGCGTTAACGACCTGCTGAGGCGAGGCCTTCGCGGGCAGACCGAGCAACTCCTTGACGCGGGGGAGCAGCTCGTCGTGCATGAGCGACTTGGGGAGCGGGACTTCGTGAAGGCTGTGGTTCTTGACCGGGCCGCGGAACCCGACGGCCTTGCGTGGGGTGATCCACGAGCCGTTGACATGGACGTAGCCGCGGTCGAAGAACACGTCGAGCGCGCGGAGTGCGTTCTGCTCGCCGAGGCGGAGGCCGCCGAAGCCCGCTACGCGGATCTTGGTGCCGAACAGCGGGAGACGGGTCATCAGTGGATCCGTCCCCTCAGGCCCGCAGAGCCTGTCGGCGGCGTCGGCCATCGCGCGCACCTGGCGTGTCTCGGGTCGCAGCCTGGGGTCGACGTACTGCGCCGTTGCTCCATGCAGCACGTTCGCCCGGCCGATCTCCAGGCCATCGAGCGGGTCGATCGACCGGTCGAGCCAGCCCAGACGCCAGGCGAGCTTGCGCATCGCGGCGAGCTGGCCGCGGAGGTCCTCTCGGCCGCGCTGCGAGAAGAGGGTCTTCGATCCCTTCTCCATGACGCGACGGCTGTGCTCGACCCGCCACTTCGTCACCGGCACGTCCCCGATCGTCGGGAGGATGTGGGCGTTGAGCCGGGACTCGCGCTGCTCCATTGTCCGCGGCTGCTTGCCACGCTCGATGCTGTCCTTGAGGTACTGCTCGCCGAGCATCCGGATCGTTCGCGACGCCCGCACGTCGGCACCGACCGGCGTCTCCGATTCCGTGTCCAGCGCGGCCTCGGCCTGGGCGAAGATCTTGCGAGCCTCGCCCTCGGAGCTCGCCCGCCGCAGTACGCGCTTCCACGGCTCGCCCTCGCCGGCCGGCGCCTTGAAGTACACCTGGTACTTGTTGCTGCCCGGTGCGGGTGCGTAGAGACGCACCCGCCACGGCCGCGTGCTGCCGCCAAGAGTGCGCGGCTTGCCCTGGGTGAGCAGCTTCGGCTGGGAACGCGTCGCCACGAGACCTCCTACGCTGGAGGAACCATCGGACGCCGGTTTCGTGCATCACTCTCGTGCATCACTCAAGGGAGAAGTGATGCACGTGCCACTGTTGAGGAGTCACAGGAATGGCCAACCGTCTTGCCTCGGCAACGAGTCCATATTTGCTCCAACATGCCGAAAATCCTGTGGATTGGTGGGAGTGGGGACCCGAAGCCTTCGAGGAAGCTAGGCGTCGTGATGCACCAGTCCTGCTGAGCGTCGGGTACTCCGCCTGCCACTGGTGTCACGTGATGGCGCACGAGTCGTTCGAGAACCCGCAGATCGCGGCGCTGATGAATGACCACTTCATCAACGTGAAGGTCGATCGCGAGGAGCGTCCTGATGTTGATGCGGTCTATATGCAGGCCACGGTGGCGCTGACGGGGTCAGGTGGCTGGCCGATGACCGTCGTACTCGATCACGAAGGTCGGCCCTTCTTTGCTGGCACCTACTTCCCCGATCAACCGCGGCATGGGCAGCCGTCGCTGCCGCAGATTCTGACTGCGGTGAGTCGGGCTTGGAACGAGCGCCGCGACGAGGTCGACGGGGCTGCGGCGAGCATCGCCAGCGCTTTGCGCGCCGATCTGGCGGGCGCTCCCGCTGGTGGCGAGTTGGCTGGCGTGGCAGAGGGGGCGGTGGCGCGGCTGCGCCAGGAGTACGACGAGACAGCGGGCGGCTTCGGTCGGGCGCCGAAGTTCCCGCCATCGATGGTCTTGGAGTTCCTGCGAAGGACGGGGGAGAGGGAGATGGTCACCGGCACGATGACAGCCATGGCTCGTGGTGGGCTGTTTGATCAACTGGGCGGCGGATTCGCCCGCTATGCCGTCGACCGCGACTGGGTGGTGCCACATTTCGAGAAGATGCTCTACGACAACGCCCTGCTGGTCGGCCTCTACGCCCGCTGGGGCACCCGGCACGGCGATCGCGTGGCACGCGAGACCGCTGCCTTCCTGCTTTGCGAACTGCTCACCGACGAGGGTGGCTTCGCCTCCTCGCTCGATGCCGATTCCGATGGCGCTGAGGGAACCTACTACGTGTGGACACCGGCAGAGTTTGGCGGTCTCCTCGGTGACGACGCCGACTGGGCAGCCGATCTACTCAGCGTGACCCCACAGGGCACCTTCGAGCACGGCTCCTCCACCCTGCAGTTGCGAACTGACCCCGACGACGAGGCGAGGTGGGGCAGCGTGAAAGACCGTCTGCTGGTGGCTCGTGCTCAGCGCACTCGGCCAGGTCGCGATGACAAGGTGGTCGCTGCCTGGAATGGCCTCGCGATCAGTGGACTGGTGGCGGCCGGACGCTGGCTCGACGAACCGTCGTACGTCGAAGCGGCAGAACGTGCCGCCGAACTGATCTGGACGCGACACCTCGTGGACGGCCGACTCCGACGGGTGTCGATCAAGGGTGCCGTCGGGACCCCGGCTGGGGTGTTAGAGGACTACGGCTGTGTTGCGGCCGGACTGCTGGATCTGGCCAGTGCCACCGGTTCGGCCTCGTGGCTGGACCGAGGGCGCCAGTTGCTGGCGGTCGCCGAAGCGCACTTCTATGCCGGCGATGGACAGTGGTACGACACTGCCGACGACGCCGAAGCCCTTGTCGCCAGACCCGCCGACGCCTCGGACAATGCCAGCCCGAGTGGGACATCGTCGGTGATCGGGGCACTGGTCACACTGGCCGCGCTCACCGGTGAGGCTGGGCCACGTGATCTGGCTGAGATCAGTCTGCAGCGGATCAGCGGTCTGCTGCAGCAAGCTCCGCGGTTCGCAGGTTGGTCGTTGTCGGCGCTGGTCGGCCTCGACGCGCCCGAAATTGCCATTGTCGGACCCGCAGGCTCAACTCGGCGCGACTTGGAACGGGCAGCGCTGGCCTTGCCAGGGGCGACGGTGCTCCTCGTGGAGGAGAGCAGTGAGATTCCGCTTGGGCGGGGCAGAGTGGCGGTCGGTGGCGAGCCCACGGCGTATGTCTGTCGAGGGCATGTCTGTCAGCGCCCAGTCCACACTGTCGACGAACTCAGGGCTGCGGCGTCGGCGTAGGGTCCGCATCCGGAGTGGGAGTCGGTGTCGGTTCGGGGGTTTCCGACTCAGTGGGTGTCGGGGTGGGTGTCGGCGCCATGGTGGGGGCGCTGGGGGTCGGAACCCCTGGGGTCGGCACCACGGTCGGTTCGATGGGGGCTGGCATGGTCGGTTGGGGTTCAGGTGCGACCACCTGCTCTACCGTTGTGCCGCGAGTGCCGTCGAGCGACCGCCCGGTGATCAACTCCATGCCGGTGACAATTCCTGCAGTAAGGGCGAAAACGACGAGAGCGGCGGCTGCTATCGGACCCCACCGCAGACGCCGAGGTGCAGCCTCGTCGTCGGTGGGCTCGGGGGCGATCGCGGGGAGTTCTGCGGTGTCCGTCGGGTCCTGATCCGACTCGCTGGCCACACCAGATCCGGGTTCGGAAACGGTGGCCAGCGTGGTCGTGTTTCCAGTGCGAACCAGGGCGCGCTGGCGCACCAATGCCGACGTACGACGCAATGACTCGGTGTAGGCCGCGCCCGCGACCGCAGAGATGACGCTGGCCATGGAGGCGCCCAGAATGGTGCCCACAACGCCAGCCCGGGAGCCCAAGAATGCTGCGGTGGCGGCGGCCAGGGAGCCGCCGATGATTTGGGTCAGGGACAGGTTTAAGAACGTGTTGCGCTGCGACATTTTTCCGGATCGGGGAAGTGCGGATGAGAATCGTCAAGTCTATCTCGGCGCGTGGCCGACTCAACGCAACGAGTATGTGACAAGCGACGCAGCGATGTAGTGACAGATGAATGCGGCGATGGTGAGGGAGTGGAACACCTCATGGAAGCCGAACCATCGCGGGAATGGGTTGGGTCGTTTGAGTCCGTAGACCACGCCGCCCAGGGTGTAGAGCGCGCCACCGACCACGATCAAGGTGATCACGGCAGCGGTCGCCGTACCGAAAGCGGGGGCATAGAACACCGCAGCCCAGCCGAGCCCGATGTAGATCGGTGTGTAGAGCCACCGTGGGGCTTCGGTCCAGAAGACGCGGAAGAGTACGCCGAGGATCGCGCCGCCCCACACGATCGAGAGCAACGTGACGCGGTCTCGGCCATCGAGCAGCAGGAGGGTGAACGGTGTGTAGGAACCGGCGATCAACAAGAAGATGTTGGAGTGGTCGAGGCGTTTAAGAATGCCGTGCACCTTGGGCGACCAAGTGCCGCGGTGATAGATCGCCGAGACTGCAAAGAGCAAGAGAGCGGTGACGGCAAAGATCGCAGAGCCCCACCTCGTCATTGCTGTGGGGGAGAGCGCGACCAGCACGATGCCCGCGGCCAGGGCCAGTGGAGTCATCCCCGCGTGCAGCCACCCACGTAGTTTGGGCTTGAGTTCGCGGGCGGCCTCGCGAAGTGAGTCTGCGGCATCGTGGGCGTGCTCGCGGACCTCGTCGACAAACTCGTGCGCCGCTTCTTGGGCGCTTCTGATCCGCTTCCGCACTCTGCGAACGTAGCCCACCGGTGGGCACTCTCCAGCACACTGTGGCGCTGGTCACGGGGGAGTAAAGTCCGCGACGTGGGCCTCAAAGACAGCGTGCGACGAGTGCTGTATCCGGCCTACGAAGCTCGGGTTGTTCGCGCCCTTCCCGCGGAACGGATCCCGCGGCACGTGGGCGTCATGCTGGACGGCAATCGTCGCTGGGCCAAAGCGGTCGGAGCAGACACCGCTCAGGGATATCGGGCCGGGGCCGACAACATCTTCCCGTTCTTGGACTGGTGTGAAGAGGTCGGCGTCCAGGTCGTCACGCTGTGGTTGCTGTCTACCGACAACCTCCACCGTCCGCGCGAGCAACTAGCTGGACTGCTGGGCATTATCGAAGGCGCAGTCGAGACGTTGGCCGCTGCAGGCCGTTGGCGCATCCACCCGGTCGGTGCACTCGATCTGCTTCCCCCCTCGACCACGCAGAGACTCAAGGCCGCCGAGGCCGCCACTGCCGATGTGAACGGGATGTTGGTCAACGTCGCAGTTGGGTACGGCGGTCGAAGGGAAATCGCCGACGCCGTACGAGCCCTCCTGCAGGAGCACGCCTCACAAGGCACCTCGTTGGAGGAGCTGGCCGAGGTGATTGACGTGGACCACATCGCCGAACATCTCTACACCCGAGGCCAACCCGACCCGGATCTGGTGATCCGAACTAGCGGCGAGCAGCGACTGGGTGGATTCTTGTTGTGGCAGTCGGCGCATAGTGAGTTCTACTTCTGTGAAGCCCTCTGGCCGGATTTTCGACGGGTGGACTTCTTGCGGGCGATTCGGGCATATGCCGAGCGAGAGCGTCGGCTGGGTAGGTAGACGCTAGGCGCCCTACAAAGTCACAAGTTCACTTGTGACTTTGTTACTGAACATGGCAGATCTGCCAGGTGAAGTAACAAAGTGCCATGTGAAGAAGGGCACGGGTCGGTACGCCGGTGGCCTCGGCAGTCGGCCTTGATCCGGGAGTCAACTGCCATGCCAGACCGATGTTGCAAGCCTGCGTTGGCCAAGTCACTTCACCTGGAAGTTTCATACTTCACCCGGCAGATCTGCCATGTGGAGTATGAAAGTCACAAGTTAACTTGTGACTTTTGTTAACCAATGGGATTCACGCCCGTCACCCAACTCCCCGCGTGTCGCCAGAGACTGTTTAGCAAATGGTCGTACGTTTCCGGCAGTGGCAGGTGGGGAAGCCGGCCACATCGGGAGGCAAAGTTCGTGAGCAACTCACGACCACCGCATCCGTGGTGGAGGTCGACACCGCGACCTTCTGCGCGCCCGGTCCGACAGCACTGACGGACCAGGCGTCGCGTGTGCGCCTGCTCCCGTGAAGGGGATGCCCTGTGGCCGCACCACACCGCAAGGACGCTCGCCGCACCTATGTCATCGACACCTCGGTGCTGCTGGCCGACCCGGGGGCGCTACGGCGCTTCGCTGAGCACGAGGTCGTTCTGCCCGTCGTTGTGATCACCGAACTCGAGGGCAAGCGCCATCACCCCGAACTCGGCTATTTCGCTCGTACGGCGCTGCGCACCCTCGACGACCTGAGGGTTCTACACGGCCGACTTGATCACCCGATCCCGATCGGGGACGACGGTGGCACACTGCGGGTCGAGTTGAACCACACCGACGCCGACTCACTCCCCTCAGGCTTCCGGCTCGGTGACAACGACACCCGGATCCTCGCGGTAGCCCGCAACTTGGCCAACGAGGGTCATGTGGTCACTTTGGTCAGCAAGGACCTGCCGCTGCGGATCAAGGCGTCCGCGGTCGGCCTGGACGCCGAGGAATATCGCGCCGAGTTCGCCCACGAGTCTGACTCCGGCTGGACCGGCATGGCTGAGGTCGAAGTCACCGGCGTCGACCTCGACGACTTGTACGACGAGGGCGCCATCGATCTGCTTGAGGCCCGCGACCTCCCCTGCCACACCGGACTGGTCCTGCTGAGCGACCGGGGGAGTGCGCTTGGCCGAGTCGGGTCGGACAAGCGTGTGCACCTCGTCCGAGGTGACCGCGAAGCGTTCGGAGTGCATGGCCGCAGCGCCGAGCAACGGGTGGCGCTCGAACTCCTCCTAGACCCCGAGATCGGGATCGTTTCACTGGGCGGCCGCGCCGGCACGGGCAAGTCGGCGATGGCGCTATGTGCGGGCTTGGAGGCGGTGCTGGAGCGGCGACAACACAAGAAGGTGGTCGTGTTTCGCCCGCTCTATGCCGTCGGCGGCCAGGAATTGGGCTATCTCCCCGGCAGCGAGCAGGAGAAGATGTCACCCTGGGGCCAAGCGGTGTTCGACACCCTCGGGGCGCTGGTCAGCAATGACGTAGTGGAGGAGATCCTCGCCCGCGACATGCTCGAAGTGCTGCCGCTCACCCACATTCGCGGCCGCTCCCTCCATGACGCTTTCGTCATCGTCGACGAGGCCCAGTCGTTGGAGCGCAACGTGCTGCTCACTGTCTTGTCGCGGATCGGGGCAAACTCCAAGGTTGTGCTCACTCACGACGTCGCGCAGCGGGACAACCTCCGAGTTGGGCGCCATGACGGAGTGGTGTCGGTGGTCGAGCGACTCAAGGGGCACCCGCTGTTTGCCCACATCACGCTCACCCGGTCAGAACGGAGTCCGATTGCGGCCTTGGTGACCGAGATGCTCGAAACCGTGGTGATGTAGCACCGGGCTAGACCAGCGGTAACGCCTGTGACAGGAGTGACTGTTGTGGCATTGTGTGGCGTCTCACGTCACAAAAGGTCACGAACAGGTTGCGATCAGCCTGGCCGGTTTGTCATCGTGGTCCAGCCCACCGGCGTACGACGGGAGCTTCGGCCCCCTCGCCGGTGACCAGTCGTCAACCGAGAGCAGCCACAGTGCCCCGTCCTGCACCCAAGCACCGCGCCAGCCACAAGGCGGTCAAGACGCGTTCGATGCGCGCCCCGATCACCTATTCAGCCGTCGCCGCAGCAGCCACTGGCGTCGTGGTGTCCGGGGGTGTGGCCAGCGCAGGCGTCTCCGGTTCAGTCGTAGCCGCCGACACCGCCAAGCCCGTCGTACTCAGCGCAGCCGATCTGGCCGACCGTGAACAAGCCACCTCCCGGTCCGCCGCCGACCGACGGCCCGCCACCGACCGCAGCAAAGTCAAAGCCCTGCAGTCGGCCGAAGGGGTTGCGCAAACCGGCCGCGAGAAGATCACCGTCAACAACGCCGACCCGCGCTCCATCGCCCGCGCACTGATGCCGCAATATGGCCTGCGCGTCTCCGAGTTCGGCTGCCTTGACCGGATCTGGACCCAGGAATCCAACTGGAACGTCCACGCCGATAACCCAAGCTCGTCTGCCTATGGCATTCCGCAAGCCCTCCCCGGCTCCAAGATGGCCTCCGCTGGCCCCAACTGGCAGCACGACGCCGAAACCCAGATCCGCTGGGGGTTGGGCTACATCCGCGACCGCTACGGCAGTGCGTGTCGCGCCTGGTCCTTCAAAGCTGGCCACGGCTGGTACTGAGAGGCGCCTGAAACGCCAGCGCTGAGAGGCGCGTGAAACGACGGCGCTGGCTGCGTTGTCGTCAGGTCGCGGTACCTGAAGTACCGCTTCCCCTCCTCCGCCTTGCCATCACCGCCGTTTGACGCGCCCCTTTGGTGTGTCTTTTGTCGCTTCGCCTGCTCTTCTTGCTGCCCTGCCGCGGTTTCTGGCGTGTTCGCGGGTGTCCCCACTCCCCGCTAGTTGAGCAGGCCGTCCCCTTCCCCCGTTGGTTGGGCAGGCCGTCCCCTTCCCCCGTTGGTTGAGCCCTTCGACATAGCTCAGGACAAGCAGCGGCCGGAGGCCGCGTGACGAAACCCCAGGGTCTGGCGCTCTGCGCGAATGAGCGGCGCTGCCGGTGTGCCTCAGACCCGGCCCAGATGAAGCCAGTAGATCTCCTGGCGACCCTGCAGTTCGACTTCACACGGCACGGGTTGAACGTCGTCGAAATGGTGGCCCAAGGCGGCCAAGAGGTCGTTGGAGGCGTGGGAGGACCACACGGCGATGGCGCCGCCGGGAGCCAGCACTCGGCGTACTTCGCCCAAGAAGTTGGCCTGATACAACTCCGCGTTGTGTGCGTGCACCAGATTGCCTGGACCGTTGTCAGTGTCCATCAACACCAAGTCGTACGACGCATCGCGGGCCTCAATCACCAGGAGTGCGACATCGACGTTCTCGATCCGGATCCGCTCATCAGCCAAGAAGGTTGGCCCGTGTGGCACAGTCCCGTCGCGCATCCAGTCGATGACGGGGGCCTCAAGTTCGGCCACCACGATCCGCTCGACCCGCTGATCGCCCAAGACGGCGTGCATCGTGTAGCCCAAGCCCAGGCCGCCGATCAGCACTCGCCGAGGCGACGCGACGTGTCCTAGCGCCATTCGAGCCAAGGCAACCTCTGAGGACACCTCGTGGGTGTCCATCACAAATACCCCATTGACCCGCAATTCCAGGGCACCGTCGTCGCGCGTGCGCAGCACCACATCGCCTCTAGGACCTTGCGCGCGGTATGCCATCACCGCCTAGTTGGCCACCAGGGGGCTGTGGTCGTCAAGCCCCCAGTCACGACACGACGCGATCGACGAAGGCGGCGATCGCCGATTGCAGCCGAGTGATCGCCTGCTCAGTGGTGATCGTCTCGTGAAACCGCGGATGCGGCGGTGTCTTCTTGCCCCGCACATAGAGCGAGCAGGCCAGGTCGGCGCACAGGTAGAGACCAACCGTGTTGCCGCGCTTGCCCGCGTCTCCAACACGTGGAGCCACGGTGAGGCGAACTCCATCGGCGTTATGACTGGTTAGACAGACCGAGCAAAGGTTCTTGCGGGGGGCTTTGGCGCCGCGGCTTTGGCGCAAGAAGATGCCCACGATTCTGCCTTGGTGCGGCACGACGAGGTAGATCCGGTCTGACCCAGCCGGGTCAGACCATGCCAAGAAGTCGAGGTCCGCCCACGGTGTCTCGGCTAGGTCACGAGGCAGTTGGAGACGTTTTGCCTCTCCCTTGGAGGCATTGACGAAGCAGGACCGAATCTCACCCGCGGTGAGTGGCTCCACCATCTACTCCTTCGATCGCACCCGGATAGCCGAGAGCGGCACCGTCACGCTGCCCGATGGATCGGTGAAGAAGTCGTTGCCCTTGTCGTCGACGACGATGAATGCCGGGAAGTCCTCCACCTCGATCTTCCAGACCGCCTCCATGCCGAGTTCTGGATACTCCAAAACCTCGACCGACTTGATGCAGTCCTGGGCAAGTCGAGCCGCTGGGCCACCGATCGAACCGAGATAGAAGCCGCCATGACTGGCGCACGCGTCGGTGACTGCCCGTGACCGGTTGCCTTTGGCCAGCATCACCATCGAGCCACCGGCGGCTTGGAACTGCTCCACGTAGGAGTCCATCCGGCCTGCAGTGGTCGGCCCGAACGATCCCGAGGCCATGCCGGTGGGGGTCTTGGCGGGACCGGCGTAGTACACCGGATGATCCCGCAGGTACGACGGCATCTCTTCGCCTGCGTCGAGGCGCTCCTTGATCTTGGCGTGCGCGATATCGCGGGCCACCACCAGCGGTCCGGTCAACGACAGTCGCGTCTTGACCGGGTAGTTGCTCAACTCGGCCAAGATCTCAGGCATCGGACGGTTCAAGTCGATCGTCACGACCTCGCCAGCCGAAATGTCTTCGGCGACCCCGGCGGCGGGCATGTAGTGCGCCGGGTCGGTCTCCAACTGCTCCAAGAAGACGCCTTCGGCAGTGATCTTGCCCAGCGCTTGACGGTCAGCCGAGCACGACACCGCGATTGCGACCGGACAGGAGGCGCCATGGCGGGGGAGTCGGATCACGCGCACGTCGTGGCAGAAGTATTTGCCGCCAAACTGAGCCCCGATCCCGAAGGCCTGGGTGAGTTTGAAGACCTCCTTCTCTAACTCCACGTCGCGGAACCCGTGACCGCTCATGTCACCGCTGGTAGGCAGGTCGTCGAGATAGTGCGCGGAGGCATATTTGGCGGTCTTGAGGCAGAACTCCGCCGACGTACCACCAATCACCACGGCCAGGTGGTAGGGCGGGCAGGCGGCCGTGCCCAGCGACCGCAACTTTTCGTCGAGGAACTCCAACATCCGCTTGGGGTTCAAGATCGCCTTGGTCTCTTGATAGAGGAACGACTTGTTGGCCGACCCGCCGCCCTTGGCCATGAACAGGAACTTGTATTCCGGGCCGTGGTCACCTGACGGCGTTGAATACAACTCGATCTGGGCGGGGAGGTTGGTGCCGGTGTTCTTCTCCTCAAACACCGTCAAGGGCGCTAGCTGGGAGTAGCGCAGATTGAGTTCGGTGTAGGCGTCATACACCCCTTGGCTGATCGCCTCGGCATCATCAGCGCCGGTGAGCACGCCCTCTGACTTCTTGCCCATCACGATCGCGGTGCCGGTGTCTTGGCACATCGGGAGCACTCCGCCGGCCGAGATGTTGACGTTCTTCAGCAGGTCGAGCGCGACGAAGCGGTCGTTGCCGGATGCCTCGGGGTCGTCGATGATCTTGCGCAACTGAGACAGGTGGCCTGGGCGCAGGTAGTGGGCGATGTCGTGCATCGCCTCAGCGGTCAGACGCCGAATCGCCTCGGGTTCGACACGCAAGAACGTGCGCCCCTCGGCCTCAAAAGTGCTCACCCCCTCCGTTGTCACAAGTCGCCATGGGGTCTGTTCGGCGCCGTTGGAGCCATGGGTAGGCAGGAGGTCGCTGTAGCGGAATTCGGGACCGTCGCTCATGAATCCGAGACTATCGCCCGGCTCGCCACCCCACTCCCGGACGTCGAGCCCTTCGACGTGGCTCAGGACAAGCCCTTCGACATGGCTCAGGACAAGCAGGGCCAGCAGGGCCCGTACGACGAGCCGCCGGGCCTGGTTTCGACACGCCCGCTGCGCGGGCTGCTCAACCAGCGGAGGTCGTGTGCGGGCTGGTCAACGAGCGGAGGTCGTGTGCGGGCTGCTCAACCAGCGGAGGTCGTGTGCGGGCTGGTCAACCAGCGGAGGTCGTGTGCGGGCTGGTCAACCAGCGAGTCCGTGCGCGGTCGGCCCAATCGACGCAGGTCGTGCGCGATCAGCTCAATCGACGGAGGGATGCGCGGACTGCTCACCGGGATGCGTCAGTTGCGCGCACCTCGATCACCCGAGCCGTGTCGGGGGCCATCACCGGCAGTCGGATCCCCACCGTGGCCAGCGCGTGACCGCTCAGCGTGGCGCCGCCATCGGCGGCCCACCAGGTGGACAGGTCGATGCCGTGCTGGTCGGCCGTGGGGGTCACCTCTGTGACCAGGTACGACGACTCCGGATCCAGCCCGGTCAACCGCAGCGGACTCGGATGCTGGGTGTCGGTAGAGGCGATGGTTGCGACGACGTACCACGCGACCGAGCGATCGGCCGAAACCAGGCCCGTTCCGATCACTGCCGGGTCGGGGTGATCGGTGTGCACCAGACGTGACGAGGGGATGTGGGGTTGGATCCGCCGATGCAGGTCGACCCACGACCCGAGCGCATGACGCTGCAGCGAATCCAGCGAGGTCAGATTCCACTCGATCCCGAAGTGGTAGAGCAATGCCGTGGCGGCCCGGAAACCGAGTCGGTGGCTGCGTCCGGTGGTGTGTGCAGTGGGTCCGCCGATGTGTGAACCGATCAACTCCGGCGGCACCAACAGGCCGGTCCAGCGCTGCAGAATCTGGCGCTCCAGGGCATCGATCGTGTCAGAGGCCCAGATTCGGTCAGTGTGTCGCAGAATTTCCGCGTCCACCCGGCCGCCCCCCGACGCGCAACTCTCGATCTCAAGATCGGGGTGGGCGGCGCGCAGTTCATCCAGCAATCGGTAGGCCGCCAGCGTCTGCCCATGCACGGCCGGTCTGCCCGCGTGAGTGGCATCGGTCAAGTCACGGTTGTGGTCCCACTTGATGTAGCTGATCGGATATTCGTCGAGAAGGGCCAGCATCTGGTCACGCACATGGGCGTAGGCGTCCGGGTTCTGCAGATCGATCACCTGCTGGTGCCGCCACTCCTGCGGCGGCTCCCGGTGCCCGCCCAAGATCCAATCCGGATGTGCCCGAGCGACGTCAGAGTCGACGTTGATCATCTCCGGCTCGAACCAGAGCCCGAACTGCAGTCCCAGATCCGTCACGTGATTGACCAGAGGATGCAGCCCGGTTGGCCAGACCGCCGGGTCGACGGTCCAATCACCTAGGCCGGCCACGTCGCTACGCCGCGACAGGAACCAACCATCGTCGAGGACAAACCGCTCAGCGCCGATTTTGGCGGCCTTGTCGGCCAACGTGGTCAACTTCTCCAGGTCGTGGTCGAAGTAGACCGCCTCCCAGGTGTTCACCACGATCGGCCTGGGGGTGCGGGTGCGTGGTGACTGTGACCTGATCCAGTCGTGCAGTCGGTGTGACATCGAATCCATGCCGTCGGTTGCGTAGGAGCCGAGTAGCCAAGGACTGGCATAGCTCTCACCCACACCGAGCCGAATCTCACCAGGGCCGAGCAGCTCGCCGCCGCCGAGCACTGCTTCGCCTTCGGCCGTGCGCTCGGCGTACGTCGTGTGGTCACCGCTCCACGCGGTGTGCACCCCCCACACTTCGCCGTGACTGAAGCCGAACCCGGGCGTGCCAGCGATCAGCAGGAGGGAAGCGTCGTGGCCGGTGCGGCCGTGTCGCGCGCTGCGCAGATGAGTGCCTTGCACCCACGGGTGCCGCTGCGGAGACCGCTCCTTGCACCAGCGCCCGGTGAGGTCGAGCAGTTCGGTGGCTTGCGCGCCGACCGGGAGGGAATTGAACACATGGGCGACGTGGAGGGGGTCGTCAGCGTTGTTTGTCAACGTGGTGCGCATGCGCACCAACCCCGACTCGCTGAGATGAACTTCGACCGCGACCACAACGCCCGCTTCGGGATCGGCGCCGGTGAAGGTCGCCGAGTCAGCTTCGACGACGGTGGTCCATTCCCGTGGCAAGGCGTACGCCGATAACTCGGCCCCCAGCCGAGCCGTAGCCAACGCCGGCGTTCCCGCAAAGCCGTCGCCACCGGTGGGCACTAGCCCTCGCACTCGGCGATGGTCGAACGCCGACATCGAGATCCCCGGTGTCTGTGCGCGCGCCAAGTCGAGCAGGGCCGATTCGGTGAGGTCGCCGAGGTCCGCACCCCAGTGGACGACCCAGGGGACGCCTTGTTTGTCATAGGCGAATACCAGACTGACCCCAGCGCGGCGCAGGTGGACTGGAGTGGCCATTGTCAACTCGTGGCGCTCAACCGCGAGGCGGCTGGCGGAGCGGTGGTGCCGCGAATTACCAGCTGGGTGTCAACGACAACCTCTGAATCGGAGGTGTCGCCGCCGAGCCGAGCCAGCAGTTGGCGGGCCGCCATCTGACCCATCTCCAACACGGGTTGCCGCACAGTGGTCAGATTGAAGTGCTCGGCCATGTCGTGGTCGTCGATCCCGACGATGGAAAGATCCCCCGGCACAGAGAAGCCGCGCTCGCGGGCCATTTGGGTGGCCCCGAAGGCCATCTCATCGGAGGCGGCGAAAATTGCCGTCGGCGGATCCGGTAGGGCCAGCAGACGGCTGCATGCTGCGGCTCCGCCCGCCATAGTGAACTGTCCGGAGGTCTCCAAAGCGGGGTCATGGCGCAGTCCACCAGCCATGAGGCCATTGCGATAGCCCCGACGCCGCTCCCGCGGAGTGGCGAACTGATAGCCCGGCAGGGCTTCGCCACCGATGTAGCCGATGCGGGTGTGGCCCAAACTGACCAGGTGGTCGGTGGCTTGGCGAGCGGCCACCAAGTCGTCAATGCTCACACTCGGAAAGCCACTCACCTGCGAGCCGACGAGACCCACCGGCAGGGTTTGGCGAAGCAGATCAGCTTCTTCGTCGGTTGGCCGCAACCCGAGCAGGAGCACGGCGTCGACCCGCTTGCGCAGCACCGGTCCAGACATCAATCGTCGTCGCGCCACCGGATCGCCAGCCAAGTGATAAAGCAACATGCCGTAGCCGGTCTCGTTGAGCACCGAGGCGGCCCCGTCGGTCACGCTGGCGAAATACCACCGGGTCATATAGGGGACCAAGACGGCGATGTCATGGGTGTGGCCGGAAGCCAGACCCGCAGCCGCCCGCGACGGCACATAGTGCAGTTCACGGGCGGCTGCTTCAATCCGTTGCCTGGTCTCGGTCGAAACTCCAGGCAGCCCTCGCAAGGCTCGCGACACGGTGGCAGTGGACAGGCCGACTGCCTGGGCAACGTCGTTAATCCCAGTCATCGGCGCAGTCCTGCCACGGAGCCCATTGGGTGCTTGATCACCCCTTGACGCTGCCCGCCATGAGGCCGCGGACGAAGTATCGCTGCAGCGCCAAGAAGACAGTCAACGGGACGATCAGCGACACGAAGGCGCCTGCTGAGAGCAGGTGCCAGTCCTCACCGCGTTGGCCCGCAAGTTGGGCCAACTGCACGGTCAACGGTGCCACTCCCGGGTTGCCGCCACTAAACACCAAAGCCACCAACAAGTCGTTCCAGACCCACAGGAACTGGAAGATGCCGAAGGCTGCGATGGCCGGAGCCATCAGCGGCAGCATGATCTTGGTGAAAATCTGCACGTGACCAGCACCATCGACGCGAGCTGACTCGATCAATTCGCCTGGGATCTCTCGCATGAAGTTATGCAACAAGAAGATCGCTAACGGCAGCGCGAAGATCGAGTGCGAGAGCCACACCGCCCAGAAACCACCTGCAGGGGCGAACCGCCCACCCAGAGAGGTTTGGGTATACATGCTCAGCAACGGGATCATCGTGATCTGAATCGGCACAATCTGCAGCGCAAACACAGCCACAAACAGAGTGTCTCTCCCTTTGAAGTCCATCCACGCGAAGGCATAGGCAGCCAATGTGGCCAGACAGATCGGAATCAGTACGGCGGGAATGGTGATCACAAACGAGTTGATGAAGAACGTGCCCAGGTTGGAGTCCGACGAGGACGTCAGCACCTTCTGGTAGTTCTCCAGCGTGAACTTGGGATCAACGAAGACGTTCCACCAACCGTTGCCTTTGATCTCGGCTTCCGGGCGAAGCGAGGAGATGAACAAGCCGAATGTCGGCAGAGTCCACAACGCCGCAATGACCAGCGCGGCCACGCTGCCTGCTCGGGTGGAGAGCGTCTTCTTGGCATCGGCCGCCATGGACCGCGGAGCGGGTGCCTTTGCGGCACCACCTTGGGCAATCGCAGTGCTACTCATCGGTGCTCCAACTTCCTCATCTGGCGGACGTTGTAGATGACGATCGGGGTGACGAGCAAGAAGATCACTGTGCCGAGTGCGGCACCGAGACCCTCGTTGTCAGCCCGGAAGGTCTGGGTATAGAACTCGTTGGCCAAGACGCTGGTGCCTTGGTTGCCGGCCGTGCTCGTGCGCACGATGTCGAAGACCTTCAGGGTGCTGATCGAGATCGTCGTCAGCACCACAATCAGTGATGGGCGAATCGACGGCACCGTGATGTAGCGGAACATCTTCCACGGTGAGGCGCCATCAAGACGGGCCGCCTCAATCATGTCCTCGGGGATGGCCTTAATCGACGCCGACAAGATCGTCATCGCGAATCCGGCCTGAACCCAGATCATGATCACGATCAGGAAGAGGGTGTTCCACGGTTGCTCGAACAAGAAGCGATAGGTGTCGAGCCCCACTGCCTTGATCGCCCCGTTGAGAATGCCGATCTGGGTCTCTTCGGTTGCCCGGTAGGCATAGACGAACTTCCAGATGATCGAAGCACCCACAAGAGAGATGGCCATCGGCAAGAAGATCAGTGCTTTGGCGATCTTCTCGAAGCGCATCTTGTCGACCAAGATCGCATAGATCAGACCGATCGCGGTGGAGATTGTCGGCACTAACAACACCCAGAGTGCGGTGTTGCGTAGCACCTTGAGTTGTTCGCCGTCAGTGGCAATCGTCTTGTAATTGTCTAACCCGACCCACGCCGATCCGCTGCCATTCTTGAACGACGCAAGAATGTTCAAAATGCTCGGATAGAGCAGCCCGATGGCAATCATCAGCAACGCTGGGCCAACGAAGGCCATGGTTTGGATGCGCTCGCCAGTCCGCGACTTAAGTCCGGAGGTCACGGCCAAGATCAGGCCCATCACGCCCGCGAAAAGTACGACGGCGATGAGCATGTTGGCGATCTTGCCGCCAGCGGTGTCAGTCGAAGGCAGCCACGGTGTCACGTAGTTCTGCATGAACGGCCGGGCGAAGCCGTCGTTGGTGAGCGACAAGATCAAGAAAGCTAGTACGGCGAGGGTAAGCCCGCCGAGCACTACGAGGGAGCCGACCCGCACGATCGCGCTTTCGCGGGGGGCAGTTGGTTTATCTATTCCAGAAACTTCTTGGGGTGACTTCTCAACTGTGGTCATCAAGGCACCAATCTCGAGAGGTGGAGGCGGAAACAGTCAGCGGCCGGACCGGGTCTTGGCGACCCGGCCCGGCCGCTGGTGCTGTGATCAGCTGGCGGGCCAGCTCTTCTCGATGTTCTCCAACACGGTGTCGGTGGAGTCTCCACCGATCCAGTTGGTCATCTGCTTCCAGAAGGAGTCAGCACCCACTGCACCCGGCATCAGGTCAGAACCGTCGAAGCGGAAGACCGCGTTCGGGTCCTGCAAGATCTCGGCCGACAACTTGTCGATCGGGCTCTTGAGGTTGGCGATGTCGAGGCCCTTGTTGGCGCTTACCCAACCGCCTGGGGTGGCCTTGGCCTTCTCGTTGGCCCAGATGTCGGAGGACAAGTAGGTCTGGAAGGCCTGCACCTCGGGACGGCTGTCGAACGCGGCCACGAACTCGCCGCCGCCGAGAACCGGCTTTCCGAACTCTTCGCTCATCGCGGGGAGGTAGAAGGCAAACGCGTCACCGTTCTCGGACACGTCCACGCCCTCGCCCCACTGGGCCGCATAGAAGCTGGCCTGGCGGTGCAGCGCGCACTTGCCCTTGAGGATCGGCAGGCCACCCTCCTGGAAGGAGGTGGTGGCGATCGACTTGACGTCACCGATGCCGCCGTTGACGTACTTCTCGTTCTTCAAGATCGAGCCGACCTCGTTGAGCGCCTTGGCTACCGCGGGGTCGTTGAAGGGGATCTCGTGCTTGACCCACTTGTCGTAGGTGTCGGGGCCACCCGTGCGCAGCAAGATGTCCTCGAGCCAGTCGGTGGCCGGCCAACCGGTTGCGTCACCGGACTCGATGCCTGCACACCACGGCTTGATGCCGCTGCCCGCGATCGTGTCGGAGAGTTTCATCAACTCGTCCCACGTGGTGGGAACGGTCCAGCCCTTCTCCTTGAACATCTTCGGCGAGTACCAAACGAAGGACTTCACGTTGGCGCCGAGCGGAGCAGCGTAGAACTTGCCGTCCACCGAGCCGTAGGCCTTCCAGTCCTCACCGAAGAACTTGTCGACGTTGTCAGAGACGCTCTTGGGGGCCTCGGCAACGGCGCCGTCGTTGGTGGTGACCAGCGTGTTCAACAGACCAGGCTGGGGGATGTAGGCGATATCGGGGGCGTTTCCACCCTTAACGCGGACCTTGAGTTGCGCCTCGAACTCGGAGGAGCCTTCGTAGGCAACCTTGGCTCCGGTGCAGTCTTCGAACACCTTGTAGGACGCCTTATGGATGGCATCTTCGGGAGCAATGATCGAGGTGTAGACCGAGACGGTCTTGCCGGTGAGGTCGCCGAACTGCTCAAGCTGAGCACATTCAGGCTTGCCCTTGCCCGGAGCGTCGCCGCCGGCCGAGGCGGTGTCTCCGCCATTGGAACCGCAAGCGGACAGAACGAGCGCGGACATGGCGAGCGCAGCTACGCCCATCCCGCGCTTGGAAGATGTAAATCGCATCAGCGACTGACCCTTTCTGTGGTGGACGGGCCATCGAGCCCATGGATTGATGTAAGCGCTTACATTGCGCCGCGGTCAAGGGACTTCGATAACCGTTAGATAACGGCAGGGGTGCATCTGGTGAATCGACGGGGTGCATCGACAGGTCGACACATGGCGGCTACGGTGAGCGCACTCACACAACGGATCGTCCGGCTCGTTCCTGCCGGTTTGAGGAGAAAATCATGGCAACAGTTAGTTTCAAAAAGGCTCAGCGCTGGTATCCCGGCTCTGACAAACCCGCCGTTCCAGGCATTGACCTCGAGATCGGTGACGGCGAATTCATGGTGTTGGTCGGGCCCTCGGGTTGCGGCAAGTCCACCACTTTGCGGATGCTCGCCGGTCTCGAAGAGGTCAACGATGGCGACATCTTCATCGGCGACCGCAACGTCACCAAGCTTCCCCCCAAGGACCGTGACATTGCCATGGTCTTCCAGAACTACGCGCTCTATCCGCACATGACCGTGGCCGAAAACATGGGCTTTGCGCTCAAGATGGCCAAGGTGCCTGAGGCTGATCGTCGCAAGGCGGTCGAAGAAGCCGCCCGCATCTTGAACCTGACCGAATACCTCGAGCGCAAGCCGAAGGCCCTCTCTGGTGGTCAGCGTCAGCGCGTCGCGATGGGCCGCGCCATCGTCCGCAAGCCGCAGGTGTTCTGCATGGACGAGCCGCTGTCGAACCTTGACGCCAAAATGCGCGTGCAGACCCGAACCGACATCGCCAAGTTGCAGCAAGATCTCGGTGTGACCACCGTCTATGTCACCCACGACCAGGTCGAGGCGATGACGATGGGTGATCGCGTGGCTGTGATGAAGGACGGCATCCTGCAGCAGGTGGACACCCCACTGGCGCTCTATGACCACCCCAATAACTTGTTTGTTGCGGGCTTCATCGGCTCACCGCAGATGAACCTGCTCCAAGCCACGGCTGTGGATGGTCAGGCCAAGATCGGCGACTACTTGGTGCCGGTGGACCCGACGGCATCGAAGACGATGTCGGGCCACGTCACTGTCGGCGTACGTCCAGAGGCTTGGCGTGTGGTCTCAGCAGAAGAAGGCGGCCTGCCAGTTCAAGTCACGGTCGTTGAAGACCTCGGTGCCGACGCCTACGTCTATGGCAACTGTGAGGTCGAAGGTGCTCCGAGCAACGTGATCATCCGGGTGTCTGGACGCGATCACGTGGGCAAGGGCGAGACCCTTCACGTGACCACCGATCCGCGCAACGTGCACGTGTTTGACACCGAGACCGGAGAGCGGCTCTCGGAGTAGTCCGCACGCGCTAGATCGCCCCATCTCAGGTTTGAGATGGGGCGATCTGATTTTGGGTCAACGATTGGCAGTACGACGGATCGCGTCGACGAACGTCGGCCAGAGTTGCGCCGGCAAGTCGTGGCCCATGCCTTTGACGATCAGCAGTTCGGCGCCGGGGATCGCCGCGGCGGTGGCGCGCCCACCTGAGACGTGCACCATGGCGTCGGAGTCGCCATGGATCACGCAGACCGGCATCCGCAGTGAGCGCAAAGCCCGAGAGCGGTTGGGCTGGTTGAGGATGGCGAGCATCTGCCGCATCACGCCACTGGCGCTGAACCCGCGGTCGAAGGTCTCTTCGGCCCGAGCCCGCTGGACTGCGGTGTCGGTGGGATAGCCGGGGGAGCCGATGAACTGCCACATGCGGGCCGACGTTTCGGCGTACGCAGCCCGGCCAGGGCCGCGCGGCGCGATCAGCATCGGCAGCAACTTGGGGTGCTGCCACCCGACCGTGCGCTTGCCCAAGGTGGACATGATCGAGGTCATCGAGCGCACCCGAGAGGGGCGCGAAATCGCCATGGTCTGCACGATCATCCCGCCCATCGACACCCCGGCGATGTGCGCGGACTCCCAGCCCAGGTGATCCATCAGTCCGAACGCATCATCGGCCATGTCGCCGAGCGTGTAGGGCGGATTGCCCCCGCGACCGGCAAAAGCTCGGATCAACGCGGCACGCGTCGCGCGGGCTTTGATCCGAGTCGACCGGCCGGTGTCGCGGTTGTCATAGCGGACCACGTAGAAGCTCTGGCGAGCCAAAAGTTCGCAGAACTCCGGGTCCCACCAAGTCATCGGCCCACCCAGGCCCATCACCAGCAGCAGCGGGTCGTCGGCGGGATCTCCGAAGGTCTGGTAGCACAACTCGATGCCGGGGCTCACCGGTGCGAAGAGTTCTTCGGAGCGAGGCACGGCGGTCCGAGAAGGGGTCATGTAGATCGCTTCTTCCTGAGAAGGCGTTGGTTACTGGCGAGTCTAAACGCCGGGCCATCTGCGAGCCGGGTGTGACCCCGGCCACATCAGGGCCTACTGTGCTCCCGTGACGTCGTCGCTGGGTTCTTTCTTGAGGCCGGACGGATTTGCCGGTCCAGAAGGGTTGCGTGCCCTGGCTCGTGAGGGCAGCGTCATGTTGGAGGCCGCGTCGCATATGCGCCACATGAGGGCCAAGAAGCGGCAGCACTCCGCCGCGCCGTACGCCGGAGAGCACCGGCGCCCACCCACAGTCCCTGTGCTCTTGATTCCGGGGTTCATGGCCGGTGACTGGAGTCTGGCTCGGATGGCAGCGGGGCTGCGTCTGGAGGGCTATCGCACCTATCGCGCCCACATCAAGATCAACGCCGGATGCACGCGCGCTGCGCTGGACCGGATGGAGCAGCGCTTGGAGTCGATTGCCATCCGCCGGGGCAGCAAGGTGATGATCGTCGGCCATTCGCTGGGCGGGATGCTCGCCCGTGGGTTGGCCGCCCGTCGGCCCGATCTCACTGAAGGGATCATCACCATGGGCAGTCCAGTCTTGGCCCCAGGGGCCGTGCACCCCGTGTTGGCCTGGGATGCCGACCTGCTCGGGCGCCTACACAAAGCTGGATTCACCGCAACGATGAGCGCTGACTGCACCTCAGGTCCTTGCGCGCGGGAGGCCTTCGAGCAGATCCAACGACCGCTGGATGAAGCAGTCGGCTATGTGGCGATCTTCTCCCAGCGCGATGGGATCGTCTCGCCACTGAGTTGTCTGGATCCGATGGCCCAAGAGCACGTCGAGGTCCGAGCCAGTCATGCGGGAATGGCGCTGGATCCGGTCACCTTCGAGCGGGTTGTAGCCGCTCTGCGCGGCTTTGAGGCTAGGCGGGCCAGCGCTTCGGCAGGTCCTTTAGCCGCGGCGGATCTGCCCCGGGCCGCGAGCACGTGATCGCGGCCGCCTGAGCGGCTCCGGCCAGCACCTCGTGGAGTCCGGCTTCGGTGTCAGGCAGACCATCGCCGTACGACGTCAGCGCGTCCTTCTCCATCAAGATGGCCAACATGGCCGACATGAACGAGTCGCCGGCACCGACTGTGTCGACGAGTTTGACCGCGGGGGCATCGGCATGGACCTCAAGGGTCTGGGTGTAGCCGGTAGCCCCATCGGCGCCGTGCGTGATCACGACCAGTTCAGTTCGCTGGCCAGTGAGCAGGGTGCGCGCGATGTCGCCGGGATCGGCCCCAGGATGCACGAGTTCGACATCATCGGCGCTCATCTTGATCACCGTTGATCGCTCACCGATCGTCTCGATGTCTTGCCATGCCTGCTCTCGACTTTCCAAAAACTGACTGCGCAGGTTGGGGTCGAAACTCACCACGACATCACGACCCCAGGCCTGGTCGACCAGGTCGATCACACTGACCCGGCCAGGATCCAGAGCAGTGCCGAGCGAGCCGACGTGCAGCACATCGCAGCGCGGCAACTCCTGGTGCGGCAGCGTCCACTCCAGGTCGAACTCATATTCGGCGACCCCGTTGTCATCGAGAAACGCCTTGGCGGTGTTGGTGCGTCCCGTCGTTGTGGGCGAGGCGACCACCTGAACTTGGTTGCGGTGCAAGTGCTCAAAGATCAGATCGGCATAGTCGTCTGATCCGGTCTGGGTGATCAACAGTGGTGATTGATCCAAGCGGGCCAGGCCCACGGCGATGTTGAGCGGCCCGCCCCCCACGTGTTCGGTGGGGCGCGGCCCCGACATGACGATGTCGATCAGCGACTCTCCGACGACCACAAGCATGTCAGTGCACGTACTCCACGTCGGCGTAGGCACGCAGTTTGCTGAGTCGGTGATCGCTGTGAATCGATCGAATCGTGCCGCTGCGCGAACGCATCACCAACGAGTGGGTGGACGCGCTACCGGCGCGGTAGCGAACCCCGCGCATGAGTTCACCGTCGGTGATTCCGGTGGCGACGAAGAACGCATCGTCGCCGGTGACCAGGTCGTCTGTCGACAACACGGCGTCAAGGTCGTGACCGGCATCGATGGCCTTCTGGCGCTCGTCGTCGTCGCGCGGCCACAGTCGACCCTGAATCACACCGTCCATCGACTTCATCGCGCAGGCCGCGATGATGCCTTCGGGTGTGCCGCCGACGCCGAGGAGCAGGTCTACGCCGGTGCCTTCGCGTGCGGCCATGATCGCGCCAGCGACATCGCCGTCAACCATGAACTTGATCCGGGCACCCGTTGCGCGAATCTCTTCGACCAACTTGGCGTGCCGCGGCCGGTCGAGAAGGCAGACGGTGACGTCCTCGGCATTCTCCTTCTTGGCCTTGGCTACGCGTCGGATGTTTTCGGCCACCGGGAGTCGGATGTCGACCAGGTCGGCGGCGTCGGGTCCGGTGACCAGTTTCTCCATATAGAAGACCGCTGACGGGTCATACATCGCTCCTCGAGGAGCGACGGCAAGCACAGCAATGGCGTTGGCCATTGCCTTGGCAGTCAGGGTGGTGCCGTCGATGGGGTCGACTGCGACGTCGCATTCGGGCCCGGTGCCGTCACCGACGAGTTCGCCGTTATAGAGCATCGGCGCGTTGTCCTTCTCGCCCTCTCCGATCACCACGGTGCCTTGCATGCCGACGGTCGAGATCAGCACCCGCATGGCGTTAACGGCCGCTTCGTCGGCCTCGTTCTTGTCGCCGCGGCCAACCCAACGACCGGCCGCCATCGCAGCGGCTTCGGTGACCCGCACCAACTCCAATCCCAAGTTGCGGTCCGGCAGACCTTTGTCGACGAGGAGTTCGGGCGGCAGCATTGAGTTGGCCATGCTCCGATCGTATCGGCTCCTGGGCGCCTTCTAGGCGGCCCCGAACACTCGGACCTCGGTGGCTTTGAGAGCGGCGAATACCGGCGTACCAACGGCGAGGGCGAGTTCGGCAGCTGCCGTGCTGGTCAGGTCGGCAGTGATCCCTGGTGGGTCCAAATGCACGCGAGCGGTGTGCCCTTCGACGCTGATCCGGCGGACGGTCGATGCCCAGACGTTGCGCGCCGAACCATGAGGTTCGTTGAGGCTCAGCGTGACTGCGGTTGCCGGAAAGGTGAGCAGCACCGGGCCGTGCTGTGCGCTGCTGGTGATCAGTTCCGTTCCCGAGTCGAGCACGACGCGAGTGCCTGTGCTCACCCCGCGCAGCACGTTTGCTCCGGTGATGCGGGCCGCGTGAGTGCTCCCCGGGGTCTGCGCCACGTCGGTGAGCGTGCCCGACTGGATCACCCGCCCTTCGTCGAGTACGACGGCAGCGTCAGCCAACTCACGCAGATCAATCGGGTCGTGGGTGACCAGTACAGTGACTCGATCGGCGAGATACGGGGCTAGGTCTTTGCGCAAGTCTTCAGCCACTCCTACGTCGAGAGAGGCAAAGGGTTCGTCGAGGGCAAGCACGGCTGGATTGATGGCGAGGGCCCTCCCGATCGCGACGCGTTGGGCCTCACCACCGGAGATCTGATGGGGGCGGCGGTGGGCCAATTCGCCGATCCCCAACCGTTCCAGCCACTGCATGGCCAGTTCCCGCGACTTGCCTTTGCGGGCACCGCGACTGCGCGCTCCGAAGGCCACGTTGTCGAGCAGGTCGAGATGCGGAAACAAGTCTCGCTCTTGGGGGACCAGACCCACTGAACGCTCCCACGCAGGGAGTCCGCGCCATGAGATCTGATCGATGGCAACCAGGCAGTTGGGATTCAGCAGACCGGCGATCACGCGAAGCAGCGTCGACTTGCCTGCTCCGTTGGGCCCGATCACCGCCGTAACCCCCGGTTGCACATCGAGGTGCACGTCGTGCAGTGCTCCGGCCTCTGCTATCTCAACGCGCAAAGTCATCGCAGGGCGCCCCACCAACGCTCGCGCAGGGCAATCAGGGTCAGCACGCAGATGCCAAAGAGCAGCATCGAGACCGCGATCGCCGCCTCGGGGTCCTGGTGCAGTTGGGTATAGACCTCAAGCGGCAGGGTTCGCGTTGTCGTGGGGTAGTTGCCAGCGAAAGTGATCGTGGCGCCAAACTCACCCAACGAACGCGCCCACGCCAGCAACGTGGCCGCCGCCAGACCGGGTGCGGCGAGCGGCAGAGCCACGCGACGAAACATGGTCCAGGGGTCGGCTCCCAGGGTGTGCGCGACCTGATCGACTCGTGGTGGCAGGCTCCGGAAGGCGGCCTCGGCGCCGAGCACGAAGAACGGCAAGCCGACGAAGATGTGGGCTAAGACGACAGCCATCGAGGTGTAGGGCAAGGAGATGCCGAACGCCGCGCGCAGCGGCGCGCCGATCAGACCGGTGCGGCCGAAGGCCGCAAGCAGGGCGACTCCGGCGACCACGGGTGGCAGCACCAACGGGGTCAAGACCAATGCGCGAAGTGCACCTTGTCCGCGGAATCGGCCGCGAGCAAACAGCCAACCCAGCGGAGTTCCGAGCAAGATGCACCCGATCGCGGACAGCGCAGATGTCCACAGCGATAGCCAAAGTGCGCTGGTCGTCGCCGGCGCCGCGATCAAACTCCCAAATCGGGTCCACGGAACTCCGGTGATCAGACCCAGTAGGGGCAGGGTGAGGACCATCCCGGCCACAACGGCGGGCAGTACGAGAGGTCGAGGCAGAGTCACGGCTTTCCGAAGCCGTAGTCGGCCAGAATCTGCTGTCCCTCAGGACCGAGCACGAAGTGGATCCAGGTGTTGGCTTGGGGGGTTTTGAACTGCGCCGTACGCGCAATCCAGTAGGTGTTGAGGGTCTTCTGGGCTCCCGGAATTGCGATCGATCTGACCTTGTCTCCAGCCGCCTTGGCGTCGGTCGCATAGACGATGCCGGCGTCGGCCTCGCCGCCGACGACGCGAGCAAGCACTGCCTTCACGTCGACTTCTTCGCTCACTGGTCGGGCCTTGAGTTTGTGGTTCACCATCAATTGATTGGCCAGCGTCCCGCACGGCGCCTTCAAGACGCAGGTGACAAACTGGCTCTTCTTGAGATCGGCGAAGGACTTGATGTGTGCCGGGTTGTCAGGCGGCACCACGACCACCATGACGTTGCTGGCGAACTTCACCGGCGTGCCGTCTGTGCCGTGGCCCAGCGTCGTGTCTGACATGGTTTTGCCGTCTGCGGTGGCCAAGACATCGCCCGGCGCACCCTGAACGGCCATGTTGCCCAACGCCTGGGAGGAATCGAAAACCAAGGCGACGTCGACGTCGGGGTGGGTCTTGGCGAATTCGGCGCGCAATGCCGTGAAGCTTTCGGTGAGTGACGAGGCAGCCAACACGACCACCTTCTCGCGCGGATCACTGCCACATCCGCTCGCGGTGACCAGGAGCAGCACGAGGACTGTGCCCAGCAGTTTTTTCATGCGGTCTCCACAATCACGTTGGTTGACTTCACCGAGGCAATAGCGCGTACGCCGACCTCAAGTCCGAGTTCGTCGGCGGCTTCGCGGCTCATCAAGGAGACGAGTCGGTGTGGTCCGCAGCGCATCTCGACCTGGGCCATCACGGTGTCTTTGACCACCCGCGTCACGATCCCGGGCAGTGAGTTGCGGGCGCTGACGCGCTGGGAGCGACCACTGTCGTCATCGCCCGCCAGTTCGTCGGCTGCCCGCGCCAGGTCGGTGCCTTCAATGAAGCGACGGCCGTTTCGGTCATGGGCGGCCAGGCGACCTTGATCCACCCAGCGGCGCACGGTGTCGTCGCTGATGCCCAGCACCTCGGCGGCATCTGGGATTCGGTATTCGTGCACCGGCCCATAGAACCGCACTTGCGTCTTCTTGGCCAGCAATTCACCGCACTTGCGGGATCTCTACGGGTCTTGCCGGGCCCGTTTGAGCGGTCCGGCAGGATGACCGCGTGAGTCAACAACCCGGGCGATATCAACGCACCACTAGCGGGCTGGTCGGAGCCATGATCGTCACACTGCTGGCCGTTGGTGGCTTCGTGGGCTTCCGCGCCCTCAACCGAAATGATGCGAGTCGTCCGGTACCTACGGTTCCGGCCAGCCAAGTGGCTCAGGTGGCGAAGGCAGCCCGTGCCGATGGATTGATCGCCCCTCTGCCGGTGCCGCTGCCCCAAGGTTGGCGGATCACCAGTCTCAGTTATCGACCTGGTGTGGCGCCGACCTGGCATGTCGGCATGCTCACCGCCGATCAGCAGTACGTCGGGATCGAGGAGCGGCGCGAATCAGTGGGCGACATGGTCACGAAGTACGTCGACAAGCGGGCCACCAAGGGCTCAACTCGTGCACTCGAAGGACGTCAGTGGCAAACCTGGACCGACGACGGCGGTGACTATGCGCTGACCTCCAGGATTGGCCAATTCACCTATCTCGTGGGTGGGTCCGCAGCACGCAAAGACGTTGAGACACTGCTTGCCGCGCTCAATCTGAATCCTTGACCTCGCGTGCCTTAATCGCAGAGTCGAGACGCTGGCGGGCTCCGTCGAGTTGCTGCTGGCAGTGATCAGCCAGCGCCTCGCCGCGCTCCCACAGGGCCAACGAGTCGGCGAGGTTCTCCCCGCCGCGTTCGAGTCGGGCCACGATCTCGGCGAGTTCTTCGCGCGCGGCTTCGTAGGTCAGGTCAATCTCGCTCAAGGGGTGTCCTTTCGAGTCACGGTGACGCCGAGGCGTCCGTCGGTCACACGTAGGTCGATCTGCTCGTCGAGACCGACATCGGCCGTCGTGGTGATCAGTGATCCGTCGCTGCGCACGGCAATGGCATAGCCCCGAGCCAATGTGGCCTGCGGTGACAGGGCTTGCACCCGGGCACGACGGTGGTCGAGGTCCTCGCCGGAGCGGTCGATTTGACGCCGCAGTGCCCAGGTGGCGCGTTCTCGCAGCGCGGCCACCTCAGTGTCAGCGCGATCCAGACTGGCCCGTGGATCGGCCAAGACCGGCCGCGCGCGAAGGGCGTCGAGCCTGGATTGCTGGTGAGTCAACTGAATCCGGACTGCCCGCCGAAGTCGGTCAGCGGCATTTGTGATGCGCGCTGATTCCTCGGCCACGTCCGGCACGACCCGCTTGGCCGCGTCGGTGGGCGTGGCCGCACGAACGTCGGCGACGAGATCAAGCAAGGGCGAATCACTCTCGTGACCGATCGCGGAGACGACCGGTGTCCGCGCCGCATGGACCGCCCGAATCAGGGTCTCGTCCGAGAACGGCAACAAGTCCTCCACCGAACCGCCGCCCCGGGCGATCACGATCACCTGCACTTCAGAGTCCGCATCCAGTCGCTGGAGCGCTTCGACGACTTCGCGGGTGGCATTGACGCCCTGCATGGCGGCGTACTTGATCTCAAAGCGGACCCCTGGCCACCTTCGCTGAGCCACTTCGACCACATCGCGCTCGGCGGCGCTGTTGTGGGCGGTGATCAAGCCCACTGCGTTGGGCAGGAACGGCAAACGGCGTTTGAGAGCGATGTCGAAGAGTCCCTCTGCCGCGAGCAACTGTCGGCGTCGGTCGATCCGAGCGAGCAACTCTCCGAGCCCAACCAAGCGGATCTCGCGGGCGGCCAGGCTGAGGGTGCCGCGATTCTCGTAGTACGCCGGTTTGCCCTGCACCACGATCGAGGCGCCCTCCACCAAAGGGGTCGCCAGCGAATCCACCACTCCACGGGGCGCGGTCACTTGGATAGAAACGTCGGCCAGTTTGTCGCGCAAAGTCAAAAAAACCGTCGCCATGCCCTGCCTGCGACTGATCTGCGTGACCTGGCCCTCCACCCAGACGACGCCGAGGCGGTCGATCCAAGTGCCGATCGCCCGGGCGATCGTGCGCACCTGGGCCGGTTGCTCGGGGGAGGTCTGGAGGCTCATCAGTCGGCGAGCCTATCTGCCGTCTTCACTTGCCTCGGGTGTTCCGTCGTACGCTCGCTGCGCTCGCTGCTTGTCCTGAGCCATGTGAAGGGCTGGACCACCAACTGTGAGCTCAACCCCACCTGTTGGTTGAGCGACCTCCCCTGTTGGTTGAGCTTGTCGAAACCAGGTGCTGTTGCTATAGCGCCCCACTTCCCGATCTGTTCGACCGCGGGGTCGGGGTGGACTCGTAGACTGGCGCGCATGACTGACCTGGGTACGCCGCGTGTCCTCGACGACCACGACCGCCAGGTGCTGCTGGCTGCGCCGCGGGGGTATTGCGCTGGCGTTGACCGCGCGGTGATCACCGTGGAGAAGGCGCTTGATCTTTATGGCGCGCCTGTTTATGTGCGCAAGCAGATCGTGCACAACCTGCACGTGGTGGCCAACCTGGAGTCTCGTGGCGCCGTCTTCGTGGAGGAGTTGGACGAAGTGCCGCCAGGGTCGACTGTGGTCTTCTCTGCCCATGGGGTGAGTCCGGCTGTGCATGCTGAAGCCGCCGAACGCAGCCTGAAGACGATTGATGCCACCTGCCCGTTGGTGACCAAGGTCCACCACGAGGCCAAGCGCTTTGCTGGCGAGGACTACGACATCTTGCTGATCGGTCACGCCGGCCACGAGGAGGTGGAAGGCACTTCGGGCGAGGCGCCCGATCACATTCAACTGGTCCAAGGTCCCGAAGATGTCGACAGCATCGTCGTACGTGACCCCGACAAAGTCGCTTGGCTCTCTCAGACGACCTTGAGTGTGGACGAGACGCTCGCGACTGTGGCCGCGATTCGGGAGCGCTTCCCCAACTTGCTCGACCCACCCTCTGACGACATTTGCTACGCCACCCAGAACCGCCAGTTGGCCGTCAAGGAGATCGCTCCTGAGTCGGATCTGGTGATCGTGGTCGGCTCAGGAAATTCCTCGAACTCTGTGCGACTGGTCGAGGTGGCCTTGGAGGCTGGGGCCCGTTCGGCGCACCGGGTCGACGATGCCAGCGAGATCGACCCCACCTGGCTCGACGGAGTGGCCACGGTGAGCGTGACTTCTGGGGCTTCGGTGCCGGAGGAACTGGTGCAGGGCGTGCTCGACTTCCTCGCTGAGCGCGGCTATCCCGACGTACGTTCGGTGCAGGCCGCGGAGGAGTCGTTGATCTTTGCGCTGCCGCCGGAGTTGCGACGAGACCTGCGTGCGGCGGGTCGCGTCTGATGGCGAGGTACTACGACGTCCACCCAGTTGACCCTCAGCCGCGTGCGATCGCACAGATTGTGGATCTGTTGCGCAACGACGGACTGATCGCCTACCCGACCGACAGCGGCTATGCGCTCGGGATCCGCTTGGGCAATCGCGAAGGTCTGGAGCGGATCCGCGAGATTCGCAAACTCGACGACAAGCACCACTTCGCCTTGGTGTGCAAGGACTTCGCCCAGATGGGCCGCTTTGTGCACCTGGACAACATGGCGTTTCGGGCGGTCAAGGCGGCCACTCCGGGGCCCTACACATTCATTTTGCCGGCCTCGGCCGAGGTGCCGAAGGCGTTTATGCACCCCAAGAAGCGCACCGTGGGTGTTCGGATTCCGCAACACAAAGTCGTGGCCGCGCTGTTGTCTGAGCTAGGCGAGCCGATCTTGTCGAGCACGCTGATCTTGCCCGGTGACCGTAGCCCGATGACTCAGGGCTGGGAGATCAAGGACGAGTTGGATCAGAAACTTGATGCGGTCCTGGATTCAGGCGAAGCCAGTTCGGAGTCCACCACGATCGTCGACTTCTCTTCCGGTGCACCCGAGGTGATCAGGTACGGCGCTGGCGATGCCTCGCGCTTTGAGTGAGCCCTGACGTTGTAGGGCGACCTCGCCCTGATCCGCTGATCTGCGCGGTTGGCCAGCACTCGGCGACGGATCGCCAGCACCACAAGCGCGCCAACGCAGGAGGCGAACAACGCACCAGAGTGGTGGGCAAGGCCTGAGACAACGCTCTGCACGAAGCCGTCACGGGCCGAGGCAATGCCAACCCGATAAACGACGGCGACCACAGCCATCACGGCGAGCAGCAGCAGAGGCGCCAGCACGCCGACTCGGAAGAAGTCCCGGGGCCGCACGGCAAAGGCTGCCCAGACGCAGATCAACCCGAAGGCGATGTCGAAACCGGCGCCAAGGCCACCGGTGGCCAGCAGGCTCACCGCGGTCACCAAGGTGGCTGCGATCACGGCGAGACGGGTCACGCGGGAACCGCTGACTCGGCCCTCTTCCCAGACTGTGCGTGCGCTCACGCGGCTCACGGTAGGTGGGGAGTGCCGGGATTCAGGCGCGCCACGCCGTAATCGTCCCGTCAGACTCATCAGTCACAGGAGCACCGTTAGTGAGTTCGGGGAGTTCGTCTCTGGTCTCGGCAACTGCGTCCAGCAGTTCGATCGCGGTCAACGGTCGAGGGGAATCGGTCACCGCGCTGGGGCTATGGATGGCGGAATCAGTGACCCCCAATTCAGTGAACTGTCGGGCCGAGACCAGCACTCGTGACTCCAGCGAGCCGACGGTTCGGTTGTAGGAATCGACGGCCGTCTTGAGGGATCGGCCGAGTTTGTCGAGGTGTCCCCCCATCACCCCTAGGCGCTCATGCAGATCACGCCCCAGAGCATGGATCTCGCGAGTGCGCTCGGCCAGGGTGATCTGCTGCCACCCCAGCGCAACGGTGCGCAGCAACGCGATCAACGTCGTGGGACTGGCTAACACAACCTGCCGCTCCGCTGCGTGTTCGAGCAGTCCGGGGTCCGCATCCAAGGCTGCGGAGAGGAACGCCTCGCTCGGTACGAACAGCACGACGAACTCGGGAGTGTCGTCCAACGATCGCCAATACGACTTGCCGGCCAAGGAGTCGGTGTGGGTCTTGAGTTGACGAGCGTGCCGACGCAGGTGGGCGTCGTGCTCGTCCGGGTCGTCGGCACTGGTCGCGTCAAGAAAGGCATCGAGCGGAACCTTGGCGTCGACCACCACGCTGCGACCACCGGCTAGTCGCACCACGAGGTCGGGACGCTGGGCGCCGTCGGCCAACCGGGCTTGCTCGTCGAAATCGCAGTGGTGGACCAATCCGGCCAACTCCACCGCTCGACGCAGGTGCAACTCGCCCCAACGACCGCGCACGTGCGGTTTGCGCAGCGCCGTGGCCAGCGATCGGGTCTCCCGCTCCAACAGATGCGTCGACTGGCGCACGCCCTCCACCTGCTCTCGCAGTTGGCTCTGCCAAGACACGCCTTGATGTTGCAGTCCGTCGAGTTGATCTTGGAGTCGGCTCAGCCCCTCCTGGATCGCCCCCTGGTCGGCGGCGCGAGCCTCCCAGACGTCGCGCTCGTCGTACGACGAAGTCCGGTTGCGCCCGAAGAGATATCCCAGCGCCGCACCGACCACGGCGGTCAGCACGGCCAACACAGTCTCGGTGCTGTTGAGCGACAAAGTCTCGGTGCTGATGAGCGACAAAGTCTCGGTGCTGATGAGCGACAAAGTCGCGGTGCTGATGAGCGACAAAGTCGCGGTGCCGCCGAGCGTGACTAAAGGACCCATGTCCGCAGCCTGACACTGGCCACCGACAGTTACTGCGGACATGCGAAAGGCGCGGCCACACGGGCCGCGCCAATCGATGAACTCAGCGCACGAAGCGGGGGGTGAGCGGCGGGTCGTACCACTCGCCTCGGTGCGCCTTGCCAGCCGCAATCACGTGCAGCACCACTGCCCAGACGACCACGATCGGGTAGGTCACGAAGCCGATCAGGACAAACATGAGCAGACCGGAGATGGCCAGATAGATGGCAGTGATGATCTGCACGTTGACTGCGTTGGCGGCGTGCTGGCGCACGAACGGGCCCTTGTCTTTGTAGTAGAACCAGAGCACGACCGAGGCGATGAATCCGCCGAGGCCGAGGCTGAAGACCATCACGCCGAGTGCCCACCAGTGGGCCAGCGCACCCCAGCGGCGTTCAGCCTCAGGAGTCATGGACGGTGAGCGGTCGGTGCCATAGGTGGACGGGATGTTGCTCATGCGAGCGGCTCCTCAGGAGTCGGGACTTACGCACCCTTCAACGTACGACGGCGCCAAATCCATCCCGATCCTGGGCAAGCTCAGTCGGCCAGATCCACAACCACCGGCGCGTGATCTGAAGCGCCTTGGCCGGCTCGCTCCTCGCGGTCTACGAACCCGCCGCTGACTCGGCTCGCCAACGGCGGCGAAGCCAAGACGAAGTCGATCTTGAGTCCCCGGTCGCGCTCGAACCGCTGGCGGTAGTAGTCCCAGTAGGTGTAGCCGGGCGCGTGCTCACGGGTGACCTCTGCCCAACCGTCACTGAGGAACGCGGCAAACGCAGCCCGCTCTTGAGGTGTGACGTGGGTGGAGTTCTTGAACTGAGCTGGGTCGAAGACGTCGTCATCGGTCGGACAGATGTTCCAGTCGCCAACCAAGGCGGTGGGCGTGGCTAGCCATTGCGTGGCCTCGGCGCGCAGTTTGGCCAGCCAGTGGAGTTTGTAGTGGTAGTGCGGATCGTCGGGCTTGCGGCCGTTGGGCACATAGAGGCTCCAGATCCGCACTCCGCCGCAGACGGCTCCGATCGCGCGTGACTCAGCAGCCTCAGGTTCGCCGTAGCCAGGCATGCCGTCGAACCCGATCTGAATGTCGTCGATGCCAATGCGGCTGACCAGCGCCACGCCGTTCCACTGGTTGGTGCCTGCCATCGCGACGTCGTACCCCAGTGACTGCAGACCCATCGTCGGGAACTGGTCTTCGCGGGCCTTGGTCTCCTGCAGGGCAAGCACGTCGACGTCGTGGCGTTGCAGAAAAGCCTCGACGCGGTCGATCCGGGAGCGGATGGAGTTGACGTTCCAGGTAGCGATGCGCACGGGTTCACCTTGGCATGCCGGTGTTGGGGTGGGTGGCCCTGGGACCATGGTTCGATGACCGCTTCGACCTGCTCCGGCTGCTAGCCGGACGGGGTTCAGGGCTAGATCGTTCGTACGGAGACGGACCAAAGGCATCGAACGCGCACGCGGCTAGGCGGAGACTCGGCTCATTGGGGCGGCATTGGTCCGCCGTGCTACGCGGCTACGAGTACAGACTCTTCAGCAGCGGAACCAGCAAGATCGCCAGGAAGAAGCCCAAGAACCCGCCGATGCGGGCATGCGGCTTCCGGGGATGGGGGATCCCGGGGGTAGGTCCGCTGAGAGCCAAGAACAGCAACGACCCGAAAGGCATGATCCAGATCAACCAGACCCAAGCCATGCGGGTGCCTCGCCAGGTGTAGAGCATGCGGTTGAGCACGAACATGCTGCCCACCCAGGGCAGCACCAGCAGTCCGAGCACCCAGATCGGCACATACCAAGAGCCCACGCTCGCGCTGTGTGGCACCGGGTCGCCGGGACTGATTGATACGTCGGGATAGTGCTGGCGCAGGTAGTCGACCACGGTGGTGGGGTGCTTGCTTGGCAGGGGATAGACCGAGTGCTTCAGTTCATAGCCGAAGGTGAAGTGGCGAATACCGCCCTCCTGCCAGACGACTGTGAGGGCGGAGTCTTCAAACATCGCGAAGGTGGTCACTTCCGTGACGCGGCCCTCATAGATTGCCTGCTCCAACTCGGCGAACGACGACTCCTTCGCGCCTAGCCACGCCACCAGTGGAAAGCAGAGAAACATGATCACCAAGCACGCCCAACGCGTACGACGTACGACGGGCGACTCGAAGTTAGTCAACTCCGCCGGGAGGGGCCGGGAGAGAGTCAGCGACATAGATTCACTTTATGTCGGGGCGGGTCCGGTGGATAGCGCCAATCGCAGTGCCGCATGGTCACTCAGGCCCGACTCGCGAGGGTGCTGGTCGAGTTCACACGAGATCACCTCGACGTCACCGACCCAGGCTTGGTCGTAGCGGATGCCCACCCCTGAGTGGTCGATCCAACTGGGCTGCTCATCCTCGTGCAGCAGTGACCAGGCGTCGCGCAGGGGCGAACGTTCGTAGACGGCGACCTCTTCATCGAGCACATAGGGCAACGACTTGGCGGGGGCAATGTTGAGGTCGCCGACAACCACGTCGTATGACGCAAGCATGGGCTCAAACTCGGCCAACCATTGCCGTTTGCGCTGCCGTTGGGCTGCGGAGGAGTAGCGAACCGGGTCACTGGCGGCGCCGTACACCCCGAGCAGGCGGAGGCCCTCGACCTCGGCGGCACACGTGCGCGGCGAGGGGGAAGGGATGGCGGTCAGAGGGCGTTCCCGGCTCACAACGATCACGTGCTCGCTGAACTCGACCGCATAGCCTGCGGCTAGGCACACGTCCTTGATCAGCCGCCCGCCTGCTCCCTTCCCGGAGTCCGTCAGCACCCAGACGTGTTCTGGCTGTAGCCAAAGCCAGGCCAGAAGATCCTTCGCTCGCGTCACCGGCGGCGCGGCCAGGTTCAGAGCGAGGATGGAAATCACGTGCTCACCCTGTGTTTGGATGCCGAGCATGCGCAAGTTGATCCAGGCGATGCTGGTCGTCGCGATCACGCTCGATGTGGCGTATTGGACGATCTGGTTCACCAACCGAGATTGGATCGCCAGTGAACACACCCAGGCCTACTACGAATTCGAGAACGCTTTTCCGCTCGCAGATCTCTGGCTAGGGGCCGCGGCAGCAGTCGCGCTCTGGGCGGTGACCACGAACCATCCGCGCTGGCCGTTCTGGCTCACCTGCGCTGGAAGCGCAGGGCTCTATCTGTTTGGAATGGATCTGCTGTATGACATCGAGAACGGTATCTTCGCCAAGGGCGCCGGGGGTGCGTTCGAGGCGGCGATCGTGGCCCTGACCCTGGGTTTCTCCATCACGGCGCTCAAAGTGTCTTGGAGTGCGGGGCGGGACGCTCACCCTCTGACCTGATCCCACCCCCAGGTGGTCGAACAGCGAGCGCAGCTCGCGTACGACGCCAGCGGCCATCTTGGTGGTCGAGCAGCGAGCGCAGCTCGCGTACGACGAGACCAGCGGCCCCTTCGAGATCAGTCGGATGCGTGAGGCGGACGATTCGGCGCCCGACGTACGCCGGACCTAGACTCCGCTCACGTGGCACTCACCATCGGAATCGTCGGACTCCCCAACGCGGGCAAGTCGACGCTCTTCAACGCGCTGACCAAGAACGACGTACTCGCCGCGAACTACCCGTTCGCCACGATCGAACCCAACGTCGGAGTTGTCGGCGTCCCCGACCCGCGCTTGGACAAACTGGCTGAGATCTTTGGTTCGGCGCGCCAACTGCCTGCCACTGTCGAGTTCGTCGACATTGCCGGGATCGTTGCCGGGGCTTCGCAGGGGGAGGGGTTGGGCAACAAGTTCCTCAGCCACATCCGCGAGTCGTCGGCGATCTGCCAGGTGACTCGCGTCTTCCGCGATGAGGACGTCACTCACGTTGACGGTCGCGTCGACCCGGCCTCGGACATCGAGACGATCAAGACTGAGATGATCCTGGCCGACCTACAGACCGTCGAGAAGGCGATCCCGCGGTTGGAGAAGGAGGCCCGGGGCAACAAGGACGCCGTCGCCGTGCTCGCCGCGGCGAAGGAGGCGTACGACGCCCTCGCCGATGGCACCCCGATCATCGCCACCTCGATTGATCGCACGCTGATCCGCGAATTGTCGCTGCTCACCGCGAAGCCCTACATCTATGTCTTCAACTGTGACTCTGATGAGTTGGCCGATGAGGTGCTGAAGGAGAAGATGCGCGCGATTGTGGCCCCGGCTGAGGCGATCTTCTTGGACGCCAAGTTCGAGGCTGATCTGGCCGAGATGGACGACGACGACCTTGCTCTGGAGATGCTGCACGAGATGGGCGTAGCCGAGCCCGGTCTTCACGAGCTAGCTCGCGTTGCCTTCGACACCCTGGGCCTGCAGACCTACCTCACCGCAGGCCCCAAGGAGGCCCGCGCCTGGACCATCCGCAAAGGCGCCACGGCCCCCGAAGCCGCCGGAGTGATCCACACCGACTTCCAGCGCGGCTTCATCAAGGCCGAAATCGTGGGCTTCGATGACCTCGTTGATGCGGGTTCCATGGCCGCCGCCAAAGCCGCCGGCAAGGTGCGCATGGAAGGCAAGGACTACGTGATGGCCGACGGAGATGTCGTGGAGTTCCGCTTCAACGTGTGAGGCTGGTCGAGCGAGCCCACGGCCGAGCTTGCGAGGCCGTGGCGGACGGGTCGAGACCTGAGAATCGTCGTGTTCAGCCTGCCCCGTGCGCCCCGAACGGAATGCGAAACCGGTGAGTACGGGCTGGGTCCGCGTCACCTGCGCCCTTGAATGTTTCTCATTATTGACATAGTGAACCAAAAAACTAAAATGAGAAACATGCCAGCAGCCAGCCCGTACACGAGCCGCGAGCAACAGGCAGACCTCGAACGTCTTGGTACGCGCCTGCGCGAACGCCGGAAGGCCCTCGGTGTCACGGTGGTCGCCTGTGCCGAAGCTGCTGGTGTTTCGCGTGTCACCCTGCACAGGATCGAGGCAGGCAACCCCTCGGTCACGATCGGCGCCTACGCCAACGTTGCCGCGGCTCTTGGACTTCACCTCGTCATACCAATCCTCGACGCGCCAGCAGCGGAACCCGCGACGATCACGGTCGGCGACTACCCCGGCCTGCGCACGTTGGCATGGCAGACCGATGCCGGGACCACCATCACCGAGACGGAGGCGCTCAACCTCTACGAGCGCGGTTGGCGACACCTCGACCAGGAAGCCCTCACCGATCACGAGAAGGCGTTCATCCAGCACCTCGCGGACACCTACAGCAACGGGAGACTTCTTGTTTAAGCGGCTACACCACCAACAGGTGGCCGAGGCGCTGTCGACGCTCGACGCCCGGCTCCTGGCAGAGCACAACTGCTGGTTCGGAGGTGGGACCGCGATCGTCCTCGCCAACGGTGAGTTCCGCGAGTCGGTCGACATCGACTTCCTGGTCTCCGACTCGCCGTCCTACCGTGCGCTGCGTCAGATGGTCCGGGACCACGGGCTTAGCGCGCTGACAACACGCGATCTGGAGATTGGTCGAACACCCTCTGTTGACGGTGACGGGATCAGGACCACGTTGCTCGTCGCGGGAGTTGCGATCAAGTTCGAGATCATCCATGAAGGCCGCATCGACCTCGACACCCCCGCCCCTGGCGATGAGATCTGCGGCGTACGGGTCCTGACGCGAGCTGACCAGGTCGCAACCAAGTTGCTCGCCAACGATGACCGCTGGGCAGACACGTCGACGTTCAGCCGCGATCTCATTGACTTGGCCATGATGAAGCCCGACACAGCCGCTCTGAAGAGCGGCGCGCGCAAGGCAGTCGATGCCTACGGCAACACGGTAGGCGAGAGCCTCGACAAAGCAGTCACCTATCTCCGAGATCGCCCGCAACGTCTCGACGGATACATCCATGCACTCAAGATCGACGCGCCCCGAGCGGTTGTCTGGCAGAGCATCCGCCGCCTGTCCGCAAGGTTCGCCCAGATCGAAGGGATAGGTCGGAGCTCGGACTGACCCTGACCGACGGTGACCGCCGTCAGTCGCAACACTCGGTTGTCGTTCGTTTCAACCACTGGGCCACGACTTGGCAGGCAGCTCTGGTGGTCAACTCACTGATGTTCCCCCTAATGATCGGCGGGATTGTTGGTCATCTCTTGGCGCTCAAGCCGATCCCAGCAGCCGCGCCCGAACCCTAGACATCAAGGTCGGGTGGCGGGCCGGACCCAGCACTATGGGGGTGCGCAACCGCGCTGAGATCGGAGTTGGCATGACTCGAACCGCGCTGGTCACCGGTGCCACCGGCTACATCGGCGGGTTGCTGGTGCCTCGACTTCTCGCCGACGGGTGGCGGGTTCGGGTGTTGAGCCGACGTGCGCGCAAGTTGACTGACAGGCCGTGGTTCAACGACGTCGAAGTGGTCGAGGGCGATGCCTCCAACCCGGCAGACCTCGCGCGCGCCTTGCATGGCGTCGAGGTGGGCTACTACCTGGTGCACTCCATGGACGGCGCCGGGGACTTCATCCGCCGTGACCGAGAGTTGGCGCAGGGGTTTGGGGCGGCCGCCCGTGGAGCTGGCGTACGACGCCTCGTCTACCTAGGCGGTCTGCACCCAGAGGGTGAACTCTCCGACCACCTGGCCTCACGGGTCGAAGTCGGCGAGATTCTGTTGGGGAGCGGGGTTCCGACCGCCGTACTCCAGGCCGGCGTGGTGCTCGGTGATGGGTCGGCGTCGTTCGACATGCTGCGCCACCTGACCGAGCGGTTGCCCGCGATGATCGCGCCGAAGTGGCTGCACAACCGGATTCAGCCGATCGCGGTCGACGACGTGCTGCACTACCTGGTGGCGGCGGCCAGTTTGCCGGAAGGGGTCAATCAGACCTTCGACATCGGTGGCCCGGAGGTGTTCACCTATCGCGAGATGATGCAGCGCTACGCCGAGGTCACCGGGTTGCGACCTCGGTGGATCCGGACCGTGCCGGTGCTCACGCCCGAGTTGGCGGCGCGCTGGGTCGGCACGGTGACCCCGGTCTCCAACGGCATCGCTCGCCCCCTGGTGGGTTCGTTGGTGCACGACGCAGTCTGCCGTCGCGATTCCCCGGAGTTCCCCGAACCACCTGGTGGGCGCACGCCCTACGCCGAAGCAGTACGACGGGCAACGGCCACTCTCGATCCGCAGCGCTGGTCACGAACGCTGCGGCGGACGGGGGCCATCTCCGTCGGCATGGCAGTGATCGGCGGACTGCTCACCGACCCTGATTCTGAGTGGTACCGCAGCCTGCGCAAGCCGTCGTGGGCGCCACCCCCAGCCGCCCCCGGCATCATCTGGCCACCGCTCTATGCCGATATCGCGCTGACCTCAGCCCGTGTGATCGCCGAGTTGGAGGAGCGAGGGCAGGCCGACGACGCGTCCGCGTATCAGCGGGCGCTGTGGGTCAATGCTGCTCTCAACGCGGGCTGGAGCGGAGTGTTCTTCAGGGCCAAACGGCCCTGGTTGGCGACCGCGTGGGCCGCCGCGCTGACCGCCTCGTCCGCGGACCTGGCTCGACGAGCTGGCAAGGCTGGGCGCGGCAAGCGCCTCGCGCTGACGCCGTACGTCGGATGGACCGGGTTCGCGACGGTCCTGCTGGCGGCGATCGCGCGCCGAAACTGCGATCCAGACGCGGCAGCGAATCACCGATCCGAAAACGCGAACGCCGCCGCGGTCTGATCTCAGCAAGCGCATCAGGGGGTCCACCAACCGACGTTGGCGATGGCTCCGCCAGCGACACGCAGTAGGTGCTGTTCACCGCGGTGCCGACAGTGAGTGTCGCGGTTCCCGCCACGGTCAGCGATGTCGTCGGCCAAAGCACGCCCCCGGTGTGGACGGGCTTCAGAGGTCCACGGCGGGCTCGCGAGCCCTCGGCCGAGGATTGGGTAGCTTGGCGGAGTGTGGTTTGCGAAAAGAGCAGATTCCATCGCGGAGTACGGCGTTGGCATGGTGTCGGGTGGTGAGCCAGTCCATGGATGTGATCCCTCGAGTACTACACGCCATCGACGATCCGCAAGTCCCGCATCTTCAAGATCCGCTACGAGCAAACCGGGATCCGGCAACGCTATGACTTTGAGTGGCTAGGTCCCGCGGCGGCAGCCACGAAGTGGGAGGAACTCGGGCTCAGCACTGAGGACTTCTGATCGTCATTGGAGTCGGGTGTTTAGCAGGTCGGTCATGCGAGATGAGTTCGCCCGAGCGTGCTTCGATGAACCCATGACGGATCGCATTTCCTCGGCGGAACTGATCATTGACGCGCCTGCGGCGCGAATCTTCGAGTTGATCGCCGACCCGGCGCTGCAGGTGACCTGGGACGGCAATCGCAATCTGGCGGTCGCGGCGACCGGTCAACGCGTGCGCCGGGTCGGCGACGTCTTCGTGATGACGCTGACCAAGGAGATGGGCGACCGGCAGAACCGGATTGTGGAGTTCGACGAGGGACGGCTCATTGCCTGGCGGCCCTCTGAGATGGGCAAGTCCGAACCGGGCCACCTGTGGCGCTGGGAACTTGAACCCCTCGACCCGGGCCGCACCCTGGTTCGGCACACCTATGACTGGACCGAGTTGACCGACCCCAACCGGTTTGGTCGGGCTCGAACCACCACTCCCGAGCGGTTGAAGCGGTCCCTGCTGCGCCTTCGAGAGGTCGCGGCTGCTCCCCTTATTCGCCCAGCGATGGCCGGTGAGGCAGCAGAACTGTCGGAGTTGATCATCCGCAGCAAGGGCCATTGGGGCTATGACGAGCAGTTTCTCGACGACTGCCGAGACGAGTTGCGCGTCCATGAATCCTCGATTGCCGCAGGCGAACTGACTGTGGCGGACGTCGACGGACAGGTGGCTGGCTGCGCCTGGGTGCAGGGCTATTTGCTGTTTGCGCTCTTCGTAGATCCGCCGTACATCGGCAGGGGGGTCGGCAAAGCGCTCCTGCGAGCGGTGCTGAGCCAGGCCCGAGCAGACGGCAAGAACGGATTGTTCTTGGAGGCCGACCCGTTCGCGGTGCCGTTCTATGACCACATGGGCGGGGCGTTGGTCGGTTATGTCGCGAGTCAGACCCGACCCGGGCGGATGCTGCCGCGCTACTTCGTGGCGGCCCCGGCTAGGCAGAACGCATAGAAGTCTGTCAATATAGACAGGTGTCGATCTCGTCGCTCAGCCCGGCCGAAACGCTGGCGTGTAGTTCCTCCTTGCTGGTTGAGCCGCTTGCCGCCTCTGCTGCGGAGCGAATCGCGCCCGTGTTGAAAGCGTTGGCCGACCCGGTCCGACTGCGGTTGCTCTCGCTGGTGGCCTCCCACGCCGAAGGTGAGGCCTGCGTCTGCGACCTCAATGACGCCTTCGAACTCTCCCAGCCCACGATCAGCCACCACCTCAAGGTGCTCCACGAGGCAGGCCTGCTGGAGCGTTCCAAGCGCGGGGTCTGGGTCTATTACGCCGTACGACGTGAGGCACTCACCGACGTCGCCGTACTCCTAGGAGGAGTGGCCAGTGCCCAACACTGACCTCGAACCAGTCCATGTGACCGACAAACTTTCCACGCTCGACAGGTTCCTGCCGGTGTGGATCGGGCTGGCCATGGTGGCTGGGCTGATCTTGGGCCGACTCGTGCCCGGGCTCGACAAGGTGCTCAGCGCCGTGGAGATCGATGGCGTCTCGCTGCCGATTGCCCTCGGCCTGCTGGTGATGATGTATCCAGTCTTGGCGAAGGTTCGCTATGACCGCCTCGACACGGTCACCGGCGACCGCCGAATGCTCGTGTCGTCGCTGGTGCTCAACTGGGTGCTCGGGCCAGCGCTGATGTTTGCCCTCGCCTGGCTTCTGCTGCCCGACCTGCCCGAATATCGCACCGGCTTGATCATCGTTGGGCTGGCTCGCTGCATCGCAATGGTGATCATCTGGAACGACTTGGCCTGCGGAGATCGCGAGGCTGCGGCCGTCTTGGTGGCGCTGAACTCGATCTTCCAAGTGATCGCGTTCGCCGGTTTGGGCTGGTTCTATCTCAGCGTGCTCCCCGGGTGGCTGGGCCTGCCTCAAGCCGCTCTCGATGTGTCGGCGTGGCAGATCGCCAAATCGGTGCTGATCTTCCTAGGCATCCCCCTGCTTGCCGGATATCTGTCTCGCCGGATCGGGGAGCGACGCTGGGGGCGGGCGGCGTACGAATCGTCGTACTTGCCGAAGGTGGGGCCGTGGGCCCTCTACGGATTGCTCTTCACGATTGTGGTGCTCTTCGCGCTGCAGGGCGACCAGATCACCAAGCACCCAGGCTCAGTCGCGCGGATCGCATTGCCGCTACTGGCCTACTTCGCCCTGATGTGGGGCGGGGGATATGTGATGGGCAAGGCGCTTGGCATGTCTTATGAACGTACGACGACGCTGGCATTCACCGCCGCCGGCAACAACTTCGAGTTGGCCATTGCCGTCGCGATCGCCACCTTTGGAGTCACCTCTGGGCAGGCGCTGGCTGGAGTGGTTGGCCCGTTGATCGAAGTACCTGTTTTGGTTGGGCTGGTCTACGTCAGCCTGGCTTTGCGATCCCGATTTCCTGCCACTGGAGGCACTCGTGTCTGACCGTCCCACTGTCTTGTTCGTCTGCATTCACAACGCCGGTCGTTCGCAGATGGCCGCCGGATTCCTTCAGCACTTGGGCGAGGGCCGAATCGAGGTGCTCTCGGCTGGGTCGCAACCTGCCGCGCAGATCAATCCGGTCGCAGTGGAGGCGATGCGAGAAGTTGGCATCGACATCACCTCGGCGCAGCCCAAGGTGCTCACCGACGAGGCGGTGCAGCAGTCCGACGTCGTGGTCACGATGGGCTGCGGTGATGCCTGTCCGTTCTATCCCGGCAAGCGCTATGAGGACTGGAAACTCGACGATCCGGCCGGGCAGGGGATCGACGCCGTACGCCCGATTCGGGATCAGATCCGCGTGCACGTCGAGCAGTTGATCGCCGAGTTGCTGCAGCCCGCTGGTTGAGCTCTGACCGGTGGTTGAGCAGCCGCCGTAGGCGGCGTACGTCGAACCAGCGCTGTCCCCGGTGGTTGAGCAGCCGCCGTAGGCGGCGGACGTCGAAACCAGCGCTGTCCCCGGTGGTTGAGCAGCCGCCGAAGGCGGCGGACGTCGAAACCAGCGGCCTTATCTGTTGGTTGAGCGTACGACGAAGCCAGCGCTGTCCCCGGTGGTTGAGCAGCCGCCGAAGGCGGCGTACGACGAAGCCAGCGGCCCTCTCTGTTGGGCGAGCGTACGACGAACCAGCGCTGTCCCCGGTGGTTGAGCAGCCGCCGAAGGCGGCGGACGTCGAAACCAGCGGCCTTCTCGTCGTCGGCCCGAAAACCGGGCGCGTCGGCGGAATAGATGATGCGTCAAGTTTGTTTGACGAGCCATGACTACTCCACGAATTGCGATCATCATCGGATCCACTCGCCCCG
>WBZP01000247.1_pt1 | contig 74269 bp, 49 predicted proteins | sample 5204301 | NCBI WGS metagenome assembly WBZP01 (sample SAMN12412401, study PRJNA552823) | activated sludge metagenome | isolation source: activated sludge from nitrification reactor of wastewater treatment plant... | place: USA: Pennsylvania | collected 2017 | reverse complement strand
CTCCACTCAGTCGCGAGAGTTGCCTCAAAACCTCTCGTACCTGCCTCAAAACCCCCCGCAGGGTTCCGAGGCGTTTCGGTTCTTGCCCCAAAACCTCGCCTCAAAGTAGGGGTTCTGAGGCAAAGCCGGGTAACGAGGAGTTTGTGGGTGGTCTTGACCAGGGCCAAACTGGGTAACGAGGAGTTTAGGGGTGGTCTTGACCACCCTGAAAGTGGGTAGCGAGGGGTTTGGGGGTGGTGCCGACCTGGTCGGGGCTTGGGGTTAGGGCTTGGCGCTCTGGTCTTTGGCTGGGCCCACACTGTCATCGTAGAAGCGGCGCTCGTAGGTTTGGTCGGCAGGGAGCGGCTCACCGAGGGAGCGGCCATAGTCGGCGAAGCGAGCGAGCAGCGCTTCTGGAGAATCACCAAACTGCGGCCACTGGCTTTCGTAGGCACGCAGAGCCATCAGCCGAGCTGGGCTGGTGAGGTTCACCGTGTGGAGCTGCGGCCGCAGGACAGGACGGGGTCCGGGCCGCTGCCCTTGGCTGTCGGCAGCATAGACGGTGCGTGCGGCCAGGTGACAGCCGAGTGCGCGCAGTCCCGGGGGCCAGCTTCGCATCAGCGGCAGGCGGCGCAGGTAGTCTCGATAGGCCGCAATCTCGACAGAAGGGCTGGCTCGCCCGGTTCCGGGCAGCTTCGGTAGCGGGGTTTCCAGGGCGGCCAGTCGACGCGCCAGCGCATAGCCGGCCAGGCTGTAGGGGAGATCCTCGAAGTAGGCCAGCGACAGCTCTTGTAAAAAGCACAGAGAGCGGGCCGCTTCGTGGACAATCCGGTGGTCGATGTGTCCACCGACGCCGAGCGGGGCGATGACTAGCGCTGGAGGGGAAATGTGCCAGCGCAGCCGCTCCACCACCTCACTGGTAATGCCCAGATGGGCTGGTCCATACGGCATAAACAGCCCGAGACTGCCGTGGACCTCCGGGCGATCGGGGGCCTCGAACAGGTCGAGCGACAGGTACTTGCAGCCAAGCGCCCGTGCTGCCCGTTCATCTTCAGCCCGACGCAGGTCTGCTTGCTCACCGCTGACGAACACCGAAACCATGGTGACGTCGGCCCCGCTTTGCACATCGGCGAGCACACTGCCTGCGCAGGAAAAGACGATGTCGTCTGGATGCGGTCCCAGATAGAAGATGCGTCGCATCACGCTATTCGGGGAAATCATAGCGCACAGAGGGAGCGCGGCCGGGCTCGACGAAATGTTTGAGCGGTGGGACCGGCGGGTGAGCCGGGCGTTTCCAGAAGATTTCACGTCGCAGCCGAGCGTTGCGACCGGCGAGGATGCCCCGACGCTGCTCCGATAGGCTCTCTTGGACCGCCCGCGAATCCGGTAACTTGCTGGCAAAGCCGACCCACAGCGGCTCTTGGGTGACGATGGCTGCCAGGCTGACAGTCTTAGGGCTCGGACGTCGGAACAAATCGACCACCGTCATTTGCTCACCGGGCAGCACCATCGTATCACGGGTGGGTCGGCTCCCGCCGGGTGCATCCCCGGCCACCGCGCAGGCACAGACCGCCCCCTCCACCACGGTTACGGTCAGCTTGCCGAGGGTCTTACCATCGGCCTTGGGGGTGGCCTCGACCAGATAGCTGGTGCCTTCGGGCAGCAGCGCCGCTAGCTCTGACAGCACCGCCAAGCCTCCGGCCATGCGGTCCCCGACCACCAGCACCTTGCCTTGGCTCAGCCAGACCCGACGCTCCACCGGAAACAGCGTCACCTTGGTGCGTTCACCGAGGCGGATCAGGGTGCCATCGGCAAACCGTAGCTCAAGGCGGGCCCCTGGCTCGGTTTCGATCCACGGCCAGTCGGTGATTCGCTCGCCTTTCTGGATTTTTCGCCGCTCACTGCCGATTTTACGGGCCCAAGCGGCCCCGGACACCTCGCTGACCTCGGCGGGGCCGAGCGGGAGCAGCCGCTCCGCAGCCCGAGCGAGCCCACTTTGCAAGGCGAGCAACACCACCAGCCAGCCGAGCCAGCGCAGTCCGAGCCGCAAGCGGTCCGGGGCAGCAGGTCGAACCGGGCGATCTGGGCCAAGGGAAGTTGGGAGCGTCACCACGTCCTCACCTCTACCATATGAGACGGCAGAGGCGGGCGACTGTTCAACTCGCGGCTGGCGCGTACGCTTGACCGGCTCCAATGGTTTTGACATGGTCCGCGCCATGAGAAACGACGGACGGGCGGCGAGTGATCTTCGCAATACGACGATCGAGGTGGACTATCTTTCGGCACCCCTGGCTTGTGCACTCATCAAGAGCGGCTCAACCTGGGTGCTGTGTACGGCATCGGTCGATGAGTCGGTGCCGCCGTTTCTGCGTCCCAAGCCGTCTGCCGATGGTCAGCGCAAGGAACCGCAGAGTGGCTGGGTCACTGCCGAGTACAGCATGCTGCCGGGCTCGACCGGCACCCGCAACTCACGGTCGCCAAATGGCCGCAGCAAAGAGATCGAGCGGCTGATCGGACGTTCGCTGCGGGCGGCGGTGGATCTGACCAAGCTCGGGCCCCGGACCCTGACCATCGACTGCGATGTGCTGCAAGCGGACGGCGGCACCCGGACGGCGGCGATTACCGGCGGCTTTGTCGCGCTGGCGCTGGCGATCCGGCGGCTTACCGACAAGGGGTTGATTCGCGAGGCCCCGCTTCAGCATGCAGTGGCGGCGGTGTCGGTGGGGATTGTCGCGGGGCAGCCCTGCCTCGATCTTCCTTATGAGGAAGACAGCCGGGCCGAGGTCGATATGAACGTGGTGATGGCGCAGTCGGCTGCCGATGCCACGCCTTCGTTTGTCGAGGTCCAGGGCACCGGCGAACACGGCACCTTTAGTCGCGTCCAGCTCGATGCGCTGCTCGGGCTGGCCGAAGGAGGCATGGGCCGACTGTTTGCGATTCAGCGGGCGGCGTTGGCCTTGGCGAAGTAGGTGCAGATGACCTTGGAAAAAGCGCCTTTGGTGCTGTGCCTGGCCACCCAGAACCGTCACAAGGTCGAGGAGCTGCTCGCGCTGCTGGTCGGCCTGGCTCCCGAACTGCGTGGCCGAATGCGGCTGACCTCGCTGGCGGATCTGGGTGTGCACGATGACGTCGTCGAAGACGGCGCGACCTTTGCCGACAATGCGATCATCAAGGCGCGGGCAGCCCATGAGCGAACCGGCCTGTGGTCGCTGTCTGATGACAGTGGGCTTGAAGTCGATGCACTCGCGGGTGCACCGGGTATTCACTCGGCCCGCTGGGCGGGGGAGCCGCGCTCAGACCAGCGCAACATCGACAAACTGCTCGCCGATCTGGCCGGGGTGCCTGCATCGCAGCGGCAAGCGCAGTTTGGCTGCACACTGTGCCTGTACGGACGGCCCGAGGGTCAGTCCCAGCCGCAGAGCGTGGTGAAGCAGGGAGTGTGCCGGGGGACGCTGCGGGACTCGCTGGCCGGTCGCGGCGGCTTTGGCTACGACCCGCTGTTTGTGCCGGACCCACAAGAGCTGGCTGCCGCAGGACTTCCCGATACGCTGCGCGGGCTAACCTATGCCGAGCTGTCTTCCGAGGACAAGAACCGTTTGTCCCACCGTACCCGCGCCGTGGCCGCGCTGCTCCCGGATCTCCTCGCGCTGATTGGGTAGGTTAATGCTTGATTGCTGCGAAGGCTTAGCGTAGAACTCGTGGGAGTCCACGGGGCGTAGCGCAGTCCGGTAGCGCGCCTGCTTTGGGAGCAGGATGTCGGAGGTTCGAATCCTCTCGCCCCGACCCAGTCCGTCGCCATAAGAACGCCTCCTGCATTCCCCTCTTTGACCCGAAGTCCCGACGCGGATGGTGTACTTTCCGCAGGCAACGCTGCGACGGTTCGCGCTCGTAGCTCAGCTGGACAGAGCAACGGCCTTCTAAGCCGTGGGTCGCAGGTTCGAGACCTGCCGGGCGCACTTTAACCACGCTGTGAGTGCTATGCCGCCGCTGTTTCCTGTGACGTTGGCCCTGCAAGCTGTTGCCTGCACCCTATACGTCGTCGGCGTTGCGCAGCCGCTACTGCGGTCGCCGCTGAAAGTCGCCAGGCTTGTGCTTCTGCTTGCGGTGTTTTCGCAGGTCGCGGACATCGCGTGGCTGTGTTTGCGCGGCCAGCATCCGGGGTCGTCGACGCGGGAAGCGGTCTACTTCCTATCGTGGCTGCTGGTGCTGGCGTATCCGATCCTGGCGCGGCGGCGTCCGGCCCCGCTCATCGGGGCGCTGCTGTTGCCCATGGCGATGATCATGGAGATCGTCGTACGCCTGGTACCCGGTGTGGCCGACCCGGCACCGGCTGCGCAGAGTCAACTACTTGCCAGCGGTCACATCATCTGCGCAACGATTGGCACGGCGCTGTTTGGTCTGGCGGCGGCGACGAGCGTGGTTTATCTGCTGAGCGAGCGGCACCTCAAGCGACACATGCTGGATGCGGCGCAGCCTCGGGTATCTCTCCAGACGCTCGATGACTGGAATCACCAGAGCATCGCGTTTGGGCTGCTGGCGTTCACGCTGACCATGGTGTCCGGTACGTACTGGCTGAGTACGGCCGGACCGAGTCCTGGGAGTACCGCCATGGACGCGCAGCTATTTACCCTGATTCGCCAGCCGCAGTACGCGTTATCGTTCTTAACGTGGCTGATCTTCGCGGGGCTGCTGGTTGGGCGGAGGGTGCTCGGACTGCGGGGTCGGCGGGCAGCGATGTGGACGCTGGTCGGGTTTGTGATGGCGGTCAGCATCCTCGGGGTCTATCTGCTGCGCGATCTGAGGTCGGCGGCTCCGTGAGCAAGCTGTTCGTCATCGGGCTGTCGCATCGCACGGCACCGCTCACGCTGCGCGAGTCGCTGGCAGTGTCCGAGTCCGAGCTTCGCGACCGACTCCAGCGGGCGTCCTCCATGTGTGGCGAGGCGCTGCTGCTGTCGACCTGCAACCGCGTCGAGCTGTACGGTTCGCTGGGGGATGAGTCTCAGCTTGGCGAGCTGCGCAAGCTGCTGGTGCTAAACCAGCCCGAAGCCGATCGCTATCTGTACGAAAAGCGGGGCGATGAGGCCGTGGGGCACTTGTTTCGGGTGGCCGCAAGCCTCGACTCGCTGGTGGTGGGAGAGCCGCAGATCCTGGGACAGCTCAAGCAGGCGTTTCGATCGGCCCAAGAGATAGGCACGGTCGGGCCGGTGCTGGGCGCGCTTCTGCCCACGGCCTTCGCGGTGGCCAAGCGGGTGCGTAGCGAGACGGCGATCGGGGAAAACCCGGCCTCGGTGGCTTCGGTGGCGGTGCAGCTTGCCCATCAGGTCTTTGGCAGCTTGCACAAGCAGCCGGTGCTGCTCGTGGGGGCCGGCAAGATGGCCGAGCTGGTCGCCAAGCACCTGCTTCAGGCGCAGGTCCAGCCGCTGTGGATTGTGAACCGCACCCTGTCGCGAGCCGAGAGCTTGGCGGCAGAGCTGGGAGGCGAGGCGCATCCGTTCGATCGACTGGAGTCGCTGCTGACCAAAGCGGCGGTGGTGATTAGTTCAACCGGGGCGCGAGATCCGGTGATTCGGGCTGATCTGGTGTCCAGGGTGATGAAGGCACGGCGGGGGCGGTGGCTGCTGCTGGTCGATATCGCCGTGCCGCGTGACATCGAGCCGCAGGTCGGGGGATTGGAGAACGTCTATCTGTACGACCTGGACGCGCTGCAACAAGTGGTGTCCCACGGTCAGGCCGAGCGCTTGCGCGAAGCCGAGTCGGCGCGGCGGATCGTCGAGGACGAGCTGTTGCGGCTGGGTCGTCGAGAGCGCAGTGCCGATGTCGGGCCGGTGATCCGGGCGCTGCGGTCCCATGCGCACGAGATCGCCCAGGCCGAGGTTGCGCGGATCCTGCCGAAGCTGGGACCGCTTGGTGAGCGTCAAAAGCAACTCATCTTAGGGCTCGGTCCGAGCATCGTAAACAAGCTGCTTCATCCACCGCTGACGACGCTCAAGCAGCAGGCCGAGCAGGTCGACGGGGCGGCACGCACCACGGAATTGGTGGAAGCGCTGGTTCGGCTGTGGGCGCTCGATCGGCAGCTCGCGGAGTCAGATGTCGAGCCGCCGAGCGGATCGAGCGAGCCGCAACCGGTGCGGCCACCTTCGGATTCCAAAGACCTGGAGAACTCGTCGTCATGACCGCTGTCAGAATCGCCACCCGAGGCTCCAAGCTGGCGCTGTGGCAGGCCGAGCACATCAAGGCTGAGCTTATTGCCCGTGAGCCCGGGCTTTTGGTCGAGCTTTGCGTCGTCAAGACCGTGGGCGATCGGGTGTTGGACCGCTCGCTGTCGGCGATTGGCGGCAAGGGACTGTTTACCAAGGAAGTCGAGGAAGCGCTGCTCGATGGCCGGGCGGATCTGGCGGTCCACTCGCTCAAGGATGTCCCGACCGAAGAGACGGACGGGCTTTGCATTGCGGCGTTTCCCCCGCGTGAGCAACCCTGGGATGCCTTGCTGGTCAACCCGGCCCTGGGGCTGGGAATTGCGACGCCGACGAGTCGGGAGGCGCGGACCCTGCTCCAGCAGCTTCCACCGCAGGCGAGGCTGGGCACCAGTAGCTTGCGACGGGCTTGTCAGATACTGGCGCTGCGTCCCGACCTGCAAGTGGTGCCGCTGCGTGGCAACGTGGATACCAGGCTGCGCAAGCTCCTTGACGGAGAGCTGGATGCGGCGGTGCTTGCTGCGGCAGGTCTGGTGCGCCTGGGGCTTGGCCAGCACATCGCGGCGCAGTTTTCCCAGGAAGAGCTGCTGCCAGCCTGTGGTCAAGGCGCGCTGGCGGTGCAGTGTCGTCGCGATGATCAAGCCACGCTCACCCGACTGCTGCGGCTTGATGACTACGTGACGAGGCAGGCGGTGCTGGCGGAGCGGGCGCTGAACCAGCGCCTCGGGGGGAGCTGCCAGACTCCGCTGGCCGCCTATGCGCGGCTTGGACCTTTGGGCCCAGGGCAAGTAGGTGCTGAGCTTACCTTGACCGCAATGGTTGGCTCACTGGACGGCAAGACCGTGCTGCGATCGAGCGCGACCGGATCGGTCGACTCCCCAGCAGCCGTTGCGGAGACGGTGGCGACCGCACTGCTGGCGCAAGGTGCGCAGTCGCTGCTGCGCTCTGACGCGGCGCGTTAGCTGTGGCGTCGAAACTGCGACGCGATTTCGCAGTTGCTTGGCGACGCTGCCTGGTGTTACCGATTGAACAAGCGGGCAACGTCCCAGCAGCAACGAACGCTGCGCCAAGTCTCCAGCTCACTGCACAGAGACAATAAGGCGCAAGGAGCATCTATGGCTCATATTCGTCCCGAAAAATACATCTGGCTCGACGGGCAGCTTGTTCCTTGGAACGAGTCGCATGTGCATTTTTTGACCCACTCGCTGCACTACGGCTTGGCGGCGTTCGAGGGCATCCGCGCCTACGCCCAGCAAGGCTTACCGGCTAGCGGTGCGGTCTTCCGACTGAGCGAGCACACCGATCGGCTGTTTGACTCGTGCAAGCTCTGTCTCATCGACGTGCCGTATAGCCGCGAACAGGTGAACGCGGCCTGCATTGAAACGATGCGCGCCAACGGGCTCGCGGCTGCGTATCTGCGACCGCTGGTGTTCCTGGGCGATGGATCGATGGGCCTGGGGGCGATGGACCCGCCGGTTCGGGTCGGGATCGCCGCCTACGTCTGGGGTCGCTATCTCGGTGATGAGGGGATCGCCAACGGCATCCGCGCCAAAATCTCGTCGTTTGGACGCAACAACATGCAGGTCGGTCTGCCCAAGGGCAAGATCTGCGGCCAGTACGTCAATTCGGTGCTCGCCAAGCGTGAGGTGATCAAGGCTGGCTATGACGAGGCGATCATGCTGGACACCAACGGCCAGGTCGCAGAGGCCACTGGCGAGAACATCTTTGCGGTGATTCGGGGTCGAATCGTCACGCCGCCGCTGTCAGCGGCCATCTTGGCGGGCATCACCCGGGACTCGGTGATCACCCTGGCACGGGATCTGGGATACCAGGTGCTCGAAGAGCCGATCGCCCGCGACCAGTTGCTGCTGGCTGACGAGGTCTTTCTGACCGGCACCGCTGCCGAGGTCACTCCGGTGCGGGAGATCGACGATCGTGCCATCGGGACGGGTAAGCCCGGCCCTGTCACCCAGCGCATTCAGCAGACCTTCTTTGCCGCTACCAGTGGCCAGCTTCACCCGTATTCGCGCTGGCTCACCCCCATTTAGTCCGACCGTATGACTCGGCGGAGCCTGCGGGGCGGTAGACAGCTACAGCTTGCCGCCTGCACACTGCGTTGTGACGATGCCTGATTGGGATGGCCCACCCTCCCAGGGCATCTACCCACAGACACATGACACAGTGGACCGCGACTGCCTTCGACCGCTGGGTTCCCACGAACCTGCGCGACGACTTCGATTCGTATCGACGAAGCAAGATGGCGTTGGGCGTCGCGGTGGCCATTGCTGGCAGTTGCTTGTTGGCGGCCATCGGTCTGTTCTGGGTCTTGGCTCTACCTGAAGAGCGTCTGGTTGGCACCGTCAACTCGCTTCTGACGGCGGTGCTGGCGTTGGTCACTCTGCCGCTCCTCAGTCGCCGAGGCCTGGTGTGGGCCGGGAACTGGCTGGCCGGACTTTTCTTTATCGGCTCGGTGTTCGCGATGTTCCGAGGCGGCGGAGTGTACTCCCCATGGGTGCTTCTGTTTCCGATCGTGGTGGTGCTGGCGTCGGTGATCGCCGGACGGACCTCGGGCATTGTCTGGGCGGTGGCTGGGGTGCTGGCGATCCTGCTCGCGTATGTGGGGCTTAGTGAACAGGCGATGAGCCAGGGGCTCCACCGCGTCCGTTCTCCGGCGCAGCTCGCGGTGTTTGTATCGGTGATGGTGCTGATCCTGCATGCGGTCTTTATCACGCTGTCGGAGCGCACCAAGCGCCAGGCCATCGAGCAGGTCGCTGCCGCCACGCAGTCGTTAGCGGCTCGGGCCGCCGAGCTGGCGCAAAAAAGCACCACGCTGGAGCTTCTGTCGAACGTGGCGACAGTGGCCAACTCGGCGGTGACAGGCGAGGAGATGGTCCTTTTGTGTCTGCAACCGCTGTCTGAAGCGACGGGCTTTGAGCTGGGACTGGCGGTGATCGGAGATCGAGTGGCAGAAATCTTCTGCCGCGAGGCGCGACCCCCGGGCACCTTCGATGGGCTGCTCCCTGAGCTGCCGGGTTCACCGTGGTGCCAGCAGCTATATGGGCGAACCTCCTACGAGTGGCTGGATCTGGATGCGACGGTTGGGGAAGGGTGGAAGGCGGCGCGGGCGCTGGGACTGCGACGGGTGATCGGGCTACCGGTGTCGCTCGATGGCGTGGTGACTGCGGCGGTGATCTTGCTGACCGGTGAGCCGGTAAGCCGGGCGGAGCTGGACGCGGTGGTCACCGCCGGGCATGTCGCACTCAGCACCGAGCTGCGGAAGGTGCTCCTGCGCCATCGAGCGATCGTGATGGCGGCCAAGTCCAAGGAGGAGGCGGAGGCGGCGAGCCAGGCTGCGCAAGAGGCATCGCGGGCGAAGTCGGAGTTTCTGGCAGCGATGAGCCATGAGATCCGCACGCCGATGAATGGGGTGATTGGGATGGCCGGACTGCTGCTGGACTCGCCGCTGACCCCGGAGCAGCGCGAGTACGGTGAGGTGATCCGACACAGTGGCCAGGCGCTGCTCAGCGTGCTGGGCGACATCCTCGACTTCTCTCGGATCGAGTCAGGGAAGTTTGACTTGGAGCGGCAACACCTCGACGTACGGGCCTCTGTCGAGGAGACGTTGGCTCTGCTGTCGACCTCTGCACACGAAAAGGGTCTGGGTCTGGCGTATCTGTGCGAGCCCGGCTGCCCGAAGACCTGTTTGTCGGACCCGACGCGGCTGCGGCAGGTGCTGGTGAACCTGGTAAGTAACGCGATCAAGTTCACCGAATCAGGGGACGTTACCGTGCGGGTCAGTCGCCAAGGGTCTACGCTGCGCTTTGCGGTGCAGGACACCGGCATTGGGATCCCGCCGGATGGATTGTCGCGGCTGTTTCAGCCATTTTCTCAGGTGGACGCTTCGACGACGCGACGGTTTGGGGGCACGGGTCTAGGGCTTGCGATCTGTAAGCGCTTGGTTGACCTGCTGGGTGGGGAGATCGGCGTCGAGAGCGAAGAGGGTCGCGGCAGTGTCTTTCACTTCACCATCGCGCTGGTGGAGGCCACGGACGAAGCCCCGCCCGAGGTCTTTTTGCGGGGCAAAGTTGCGGCGATCATCGATCGGAGTGCCGCCGTTCGCGACGCGCTGGGGCAACATCTGCTCCGGTGGGGCATGGAGTCGCGGGGTTACTCGAGCGTGGGGGCTGCGTTCGCAGAGATCGGCTCCCATCCGGTGGATCTGCTCCTGCTGGATGTCGATCTGGCACCGGAGGCGGTGACTCTGGATGAGTCGAGCCGTCCGGCGAAGGTCGTGCTGTTGGCTTCGCGGCTACGTCTGGGCGAGGCCAAACACCAGTCCTTTGCGAGCGGCGTGCTGTGTAAGCCAGTCCGGTACGCCCAGCTTCACGAGATGCTGCGGCAGCTCTTTGGCGAGGCAGTGAGCGCACCAGCGGCGATGGTCTCGGCAGCTCCGCCGACCGCCGAGCGCCCGATGGCCGAGGAGCTACCGGCGCGCATCCTGCTGGTCGATGACAACCCGGTCAATCGGATGCTGGGGGTGCGGATGCTGGAGCGCCTCGGCTATCGTCCCGATGTAGCGGGTAACGGTGCCGAGGCGGTGGACCTGCTCACGCGGATGGACTACGACGTGGTGTTTATGGATGTCCAGATGCCGGTGCTCGACGGCTTTGATGCGACGCGGCAGATCCGTCAGTTGAAGCCGCCGGAGCAGCAGCCATGGATTGTCGCGATGACTGCCGAGGCGTTAAGCGGTGACGAGGCGCGCTGTCTATCGGCTGGTATGGATGATTACGCGGCCAAGCCAGTGCAGATGCCCGTGCTGATGGCGGCGCTACGCAAGGGTATTGTGGCTCGGCAAGCACGCCGAGTGGTCGGTGGTTGACGTCGGACGGTTGGTGCCGCTACCTTTGCGGCCCATGTCAGCCGCATCAAGTGGTCGCTTTTACCTAACGACCCCCATCTATTACGTCTCCGACGTTCCCCATATCGGTCATGCCTACACCACCATTGTGGGGGATGCCTTGGCGCGTTATGAGCGGATGAGGCGGGGTGGCGAGAGCGTCTTTTATCTGACTGGCACCGATGAGCACGGCGAAAAGCTGGAGCGGGCGGCGCAGGCCAAGGGGATGTCTCCGCAGACGTTTGTCGACCTGATCGCCGAGGAGTACAAAAAGACCTGGCAGCTCCTCGATATCCGCAACGACGACTTCATCCGGACCACCGAGCCGCGCCACGAGAAGGTCGTGCAAGCGCTGTGGCGAACGATGGCCGACAAGGGCGATATCTACATCGATCGCTACGAAGGGCTGTACTGCGTCGGTTGTGAGAACTTCCTGCTCGAAAAAGACCTGCTGCCAGGGAACCTGTGTCCCGATCACAAGCGGCCCGTCGAAAAGCGCAGTGAGGAGAGCTACTTCTTCCGGCTGTCGAAGTACCAGCAGCCGCTGCTCGATCTGTACGCACGCTGTCCCGATTTCATCTCGCCGCAGCGGCGGATGAACGAGGTGCGGACGTTTGTCGAGTCGGGCCTGCGCGATCTATCGGTGTCGCGCTCGTCGTTTCAGTGGGGTGTGCCGGTGCCGGGAGATCCCCGTCACGTGATTTACGTGTGGATCGACGCGCTCACCAACTATTACTCGGCGCTGCAAGACCATCCCGACAAGGCGGCGTTTTGGGGCACCCATGAGTCACCCCAGGCGATTCATCTTGTCGGCAAAGAGATCGTGCGGTTTCACGCGGTGTACTGGCCCGCGATGCTGATGTCGGCAGGGCTGCCGCTGCCGCGCAAGATCCTGGCCCACGGCTGGTGGACGGTCGACGGCGAAAAGATGAGCAAGACGCTCGGCAACGTGGTCGACCCAAGGGCGCTGCAAGCGGATCTGTCGGCGAGCGCGCTGCGCTACTTCCTGATGCGGGAGATTCCGCTCGGGGAAGACGGCGACTTTTCGTATGACGCGTTGCTCCAGCGCTACAACAGCGAGCTGGCCAACGATCTTGGAAACCTGCTCAATCGCACGCTGGCGATGGTCGAGAAGTTCTGCGATGGCACAGCGCGGCGATGGACCGAGGACTCGAATCCGGACGCACGGGGCGAGCGGCTCAAGCTGCGGGCCGAGACGGTGCGGGGACAGGTCGAGGCGGCGATGGCGGAGCTTCAGCCGCAGAAGGCGCTGGAGGCGATCTTTTCGCTGGTCCGCGATGGCAATACCTACCTGGAGCAGGAAGCACCGTTTACCAAGGTCAAGACCAATCCGCGTGGGGCCGATCACATCTTATACAACGTGCTGGAGCTGTTGCGCTGGCTGGGGCTGCTCCTAGAGCCGTTCATGCCAGAGCGCTGCACGGAGCTGCGTCGTCAACTGGGGTTGACCGCACCGGAAGTGGCCACCTGGCCGATGGAGTGGGGCGGCTTGCCGGATCGTACGGCGGTGCGCAAAGGGGCGACGCTGTTCCCGCGCCTCGATCCCGATCGGCAGAAGGAGCTACTCGACAAGTGGCGGGCGGCGCGGCGTGAGGCCGAGCTGAAGGCCCAGGCCACGGCTCCGGCAAAGGTGGAACAGGTCGCTGCGAAGGTGGCTGCCGCTCCAGCCCATGCGGGGGCTGAGCCGCTGGCAGAAGTGACGATCGATGACTTTAGGAAGCTCGATTTGCGGGTGGCCAAGGTGCTGTCGGCGGAGCGGGTGCCGAAGAAGGATCGTCTGCTCAAGGTCGAGCTGGATCTGGGGCCGCTCGGCAAACGGCAGGTGGTGGCGGGTATCGCCGAGCTGTCTACGCCAGAGAGCCTGGTCGGAAAGAGCGTGGTGCTGCTGTGCAACTTGAAGCCTGCCAAGATTGGCGGCCTGCTTTCGGCGGGGATGATCCTGGCGCTGGGGGACGAAAAGCTGCTCGGCCTGGCCGGTCCTGATCGGGAAGTACCTCCCGGCACTCCGCTGCGCTAGCCGGTAAGTGGTTGGTTTCGCGATGGATTCGGGGAAAACATGCTTGAGGAGTGAAATGGGACGGTGATAAAGTCCCGGCACTCACGGCGCGTCGGGTTCCACAAAGTTAGGCCCATTTTTTCGCGCAGAGATCATATTTCCCGTCGCGCACGCACAAGTTTAGGAGCAAGTAAAACGATGAAAAAGTCACCGCTCGCCCAGGTGAAGGATAGCTTTGGTTCGAAGGAGAAGCTGGTTGACGCGCTTGTCTCGCTTCCCGAGGGTGTTCTCGATCGCGCTGAGGACAAGGCAGAGTGGAAGCAGCAGCTTCTGACTGCCGCCAACTCGAAGCTGCTCAAGCTGCACAACGTGGGCAGCCAGATTGCCAAGCGCTTTGGCAACAAGGAGAAGCTGGTCGACGCACTGCTCAAGCTTCAGAGCCGCAGCAAGGATCAGGACTTCCGCACCAAGCTGGTGTCGCTGCCGGTTGGCAAGCTCTACGATCGGTTTATGTCGGTCGAGCGCGCCAGCAAGCGAGCCCAGGCCAGCAAGAAGTAGGTTCTCGTGCTGCTCGCCCGCGTCGTTGGACCGCTGTGGGGGGCGCGGCGGGCGCAGAGCCTGACCGGGTACAAGCTCCTTGAGCTGGAGACTCGGCAGGGCAGTCGCTTGTGCGCAGTCGATGCGCTCGGCGCTGGACCGGGGGAGTGGGTGCTGGTTGCCCATGGCTCTCGGGTTCGTGACCTGACCGTTTCACCCGACGTCGCTGACAAAGACATCATCATCGGCATTGTCGATGGGGTGGACGGCGTAGACGTTGGGGCTGTCGGCGGAGAGATCCCATGATCCTCGGTCGTGTGGTGGGTGAGGTCTGGGCTGCCCGTCGGCATCCAGGTCTTGTCGGGCGGAAGCTCCTCATCATCGAGCCGCACTACTGGTATGACCCGCCGTTTCCGGTGGCCCACTTGGTCGCGGTCGATGCCTTGGGTGCTGGACCGGGGGATGACGTGGTGGTCTGCCTTGGGGAGCCAGCGCGGCAGTCGCTGCTCGCGAACACCCCAGGGCCAGCCGCTCAGCCTGGGGATCCGCCAGGATATGCGAGCGCAGCCATGTTGCCGATCGAGGCAACGGTGATGGCGATTGTCGATCAAGTTCAGCTCCAAGCGATCGCTGAGCAGGGTTCGCTGAGTCGGAGACCGCTACAGACCGTGCTGCCCTCGTCCTTTGCCCAAGCGGTGGTGCCTTCCTGGTCCAAGCCTGACGTGGGGTCTGTGCCATGAAGCGCGGCATCTTGGTCGGCGAGATCTGGGCCAGCCGCAAGGCCGTTGGGCTGGCTGGTCGCAGCCTGAAGCTCGTGGTCGAGACGCCGAGCAGCGATCTTGGGACTGCTTTGTACGCTCCGCTTACGGTGGCGATCGACACGCTGGATGGGCGAGCTGGCCAAGAGGTCTTGGTGGCATACGGTTCGGGAGCGCGGAACGTCATCCTGCCGGGTCCAAACAATCGCGCTGTGCTGGCTGATGCCGCCGTGGCAGTCCTTCTGGACACCATCCCCAGCGATTCGCACAAAGGGTGATCACATGTTTGTTGGCAAGGTCATTGGCACGGTGTGGTCCACGGTCAAGTGGCCAGGGGTGACGGGTCATAAGCTGCTTGTCGTCAGGCCATACCACCTCGCGGACTTGCTGGTGCATCCAGGCCGCAGCGGGGGGGGAAGCGACGGGGATGGCAAGGACGACGACGCCGCCGGTGCAACTGCCGCCACGCAGGCTGTGCCCCATCACGTGAACAATGAGGCGGTGGTGTGTATCGACCTGCTCGATGCCGGGGTGGGCGATGACGTGATCGTTGCGTTCGGTCATGCCGCTCGCGTTGCGGCCGACGAGAAATCGCTTCAACAAAACCAATTCTCCTCGAAGATCGCGGCTTTGCCGGGCCCCCAAGCCGCAACACCCACCACCACCCCAATCGATGCGGCTGTGGTGGCAGTCGTCGATGGCTTTCACATAGTGCGACCGGGTACTTGACTCATCTATGCGGCAAGCGGTACCGTTTCGCTATGCGAGTCTCTTTCGCCGCCGCCGTCTGCACCTGGGGGTTAGTCACTTGTGCAGGCCTGTCCGCTCAAGCTGCTGAACCAACCGATGTAGCCAGCTCGTTTGAATTCGAAAACAAGAAGCCTTTCGGATTCCGAGTCGGTGCCAAGTACAACTACTCGTACAAGACTGCGAGCCTCGGACGCGAGTCGCTGCCGCTCATTCAGAGCTCAACGACCCGCAACTACTTGCTCAGCAAGTACGGGGGCACGGATCTTTCGCGAACCGAGTCGGTGCCCGACCTTCTGTTTACCCAGAAGCGTCAGACGCTGTCGGTCGACTTGGCGATCGGTGTCTTCCGCGATCTAGAGATCGGTGTCCGCCTGCCGATCGTGATGCGCGATGAGCGTTCGTACAGCCTGGACCGCAACGCGGGTTGGAACAACTGCGCGGCACCGGCCAGCGATGGTGCGGGCGGGGAGAGCGGCTGGGACTGCGTGGCCTACGCATCCTCGACCTACCTTGATGGTATCTACCCGATTGAGCCTGCGGACCTTCGCGGGAGCACGGTGTTTACGCCGCCCACGCGGGGTGCCACCGGCCTGAAGTCGACCGGCATGGATGCCTTTGACACCGTCAACCTGTGGCTGATGGGCGCTCCGGTCTCGCAGAAGCGCGACCCGAGCAAGCCCACCTGGGTGATTGGCGTCGAGTATCAGATCTCCATCGGCAACGTGATGGGGTACGACAACACCAGTCGCTACATTGGCTACGACCTAGAGGCCAATCCGAGCGATGCGCAGAAGGCCTTGATCAGCAACGCCAATACCAATGAAAAGGGCTGGCGCGGGGTGAGCGATGGCCTGGATCGCTTGGTGGCGCGGACGGCGATCTCGCACAAGTTCAAGTACGTGGACCCGTACTTCTCGCTGGCCTATACGCTGCCGATCGCACGTCGCAGTGACACGCCGTGGTCGACCGACTATGGCTTCCAGCAAAAGCGTTCGTCGCCGCAGCAGTCGGCCAACCTGACCTTCGGCTTCGAGGCAACGCCGTGGGAACAGAAGGAAAAGGGTCACCGCATCGGGCTCGACTTCCGGGGCGGACTCAACTTCACCTTCCTGGGTCGTGGTTACTCCGAGGCGTGGGAGCTGCTGGCTTCGTCGAACGCACTGGTGTGTGACGATCAGAGCGCGCTGCCACCCGCGTTCAACTATCGCGACACCTCAGCGTACGATGCAGTGCCGCCAGAGCCGGGCAAGGTCGGTGGTGGTACGGTGACGCAGGGTACGTTTAACCCGGCTTGCCGCACGCCGGGCACGATGCCGACGAACACGCCGCACAACGGCTACCGTCTGCCGAATGCCAGCCCGTACTATCAGAAGCCGTACACGGGCATCTCGCTCATCGAAAACTACATGACGTTCACTGCGGATGCGGGCGTGGTCGTCGAGCTGTTCAGTCACGTGCGGCTGCGGCTCGGCTTCAACTACGCACGGACCCAGGGGCACCTGGTCACGACGGACGACGCCGGTACTACGAGCTATCCGTCGAACATCGACCGCAACAATCCGACCAATCGGGTGCTGCCGACGGGTGTGACGACTCCGCAGGCGTGTAACTCCAACCGCGTCGACCTGTCGTGTCCGATGGACTGGAACCCGGCCTATCGCGCCGTCATCAATCAGCCGGGGCGTCGCTATCGCGTCGACGACATCAACACCCTCGGCGGTAGCGCTCAGCTCCAGGGCTACTGGTGATCGGGCTCGGGGAGCGGTGTCTTTAGCGCCAAGCTGCGCAGCCGCTCCATCGTTTCTTTGACCCCACCCAAGTGATTGCGCCGGAGAATCCAGTCCGGCGCCCAGCGCGCAAGCTCTAGCGAAACATCGTAGGTCACTCGGCAGCGTTCATGATCGCTGTCTTGGAGTGGTTCGACGCGCCAGCGCGAGACCAAGCGGCGGAAGTAGCCAGGCTGCGCGGTACGCTCGACGACAAAGGCGTGATCTTGGGGGTCTTCCAGGGAGACAACCTCTTCGACCCACTTGACGCTGCCGATCGGCCAGGGCTTGCGCATCTCGACCGAGACGACGCGACGGTCGGCGTGTCCCGAGATCACCTCGACACTGTGCGCGGGGAACAGCGGGATGAAGTTGGCGGGCTCGGCGAGTAGGGCAGCGACTTTGGCGGCGGGGAGGTCGAGCACGGTCTCGGCGTAGGTCCGCACTCCGGCGGTAGCTGGGAGTGAGCGGGCGACGACGGGGCTTGGCTCTTTGGCAGAGCTTCCAAGCGGTACTGCGCAGAGCGCCCACAGTCCGAAAGACAACGCGAGCGGCTGACTGTTGCGGAGTGCCTTCATGGCGGGGACGGTACGAACGCGGATGGGGCTGGGTCAACCGCAAATCCACATGAAGGGCTGGCGGAGCGATTCGTCCTCTCTATACTGGGAAGCCATTTGGAGGACAGGTCCATGATCAGTCGATTCTCTCGCTTGGTGTTGGGTGCGGTGGTGCTGGGAGGCTTGGCGCTGGGCGGCGGTGTGGCTCGGGCCGAGGGTAGCTTGGTCGGGGCGGTGGCGGGTAAACCGTACGTGGTGACCGTCGCGCCGGTGAGCGGAGCGAAGGGCCAGCCGGTCAAGGCGCAGGTGGTGATACGGCCCGCTGCTGGCTATCACATGAACGAAGAGTTTCCGACGACGCTCAAGCTCAGTCCGACGGCGGGTGTGGCCTTCTCGAAGGCGACGCTTGCGAAGCAGGATGCGGTGATGAGCAAGCAGGAGTGCCGCTTTGATGTCCAGATGACAGGCTCTGAGGCAGGCAAGAAGTCGGTGACCGGTAACCTGAGCTTTGCTGTCTGTACCGAGACGACGTGCGATCCACAGAAAACCCCCGTCACCATCGAGCTTACCGTCAAATAAGGCCTCGCTATGCCGATCCCGCTTCCGGCTCACAACTCGGCCTTTGGTGATCGCTATCAAGATGGCGCTCGTCCCGAGGTTCGCTTTTATTTCGACATCGTGTGTCCCTACGCGTACCTGGCGTCGACGCAGCTACCGGCCTTGGCCGAGCGACAGATGGCCCGGATCGACTATCGGCCGATCTTGCTCGGCGGGGTGCTCAAGACGCTGTCGTCGGAACCGGCGGCCGGACCGCTTGCCAAGCAGGCGATGACGCGCACTGATCTGGGACGGTGGGCGGAGCACTTGGGAGTGCCGCTGGTGTTTCCGGCAGAGCATCCGCGACGGACCGTCGAGGCGATGCGACTTTTGACTTGGGCCCCGAATCTAAGTCTGCCGACACTAATGGTGGCGCTGTATCGGGCCTACTGGGTCGAGGGTCGAGATGTCGCCGACATCGAGGTGCTGCTCGATATCGCGGAGTCAGTCGGGCTGTCGCGAAAGGATGCGCAACAGGGACTATTGAGCGCGCCGGTGTCCTTGGCGCTACGTCGTCATACCGATGAAGCGGTCAGCGATGGGGTCTTTGGGGTTCCAACCTTTGTCGTCGAAGGAGAGAGCGGTCCGAGGCTGTTCTTTGGACAGGACCGCATGCACTTCGTCGAAGAGGCGCTGCGTAGTCATCCGCTGTCCCGCACCGAGTCGTCGGGACGATCACCGCGTCCGCAGCCACTGATTCCCATCGGAGGGCAGGGTGCCCAGGTTGCCAATGCGGCGCGCAAAGTCACGTTTGTGTACGACTTTTCGAGCCCCTTTGCGTACCTCGCCTCGACCCAAATCGAGCAGATGGCCGCAGGGTGTGGGGCCGAGGTCGAGTTCTTCCCGATTCTCCTCGGGGGACTGTTTCGAAGCATCGGCACGCCGATGGTCCCGATCTCGACCTATCCCGAAAACAAGCGTCGTCACTCGATCGAGGACATGAGCCGCTGGGCCCATTACTACGGCGCGTCTTTCCACTTTCCATCGCGTTTTCCGATGAACACGGTGACGGCGCTGCGGCTTTCACTACTCGCTGAAGACAAGATCGCTGCGCTTACGCACGCGCTGTTTCGGCTGTATTGGGCCGAGGATCAGGATCTCGGGGATGTGCAGGTGCTGGAGCGAGCACTGGTCGAAGCGGGTCTGCCCACAAGCTTGCTCGACCGGGTCGGCGAGCCCGAGGTCAAAGCCAAGCTGCTCGCCAATACCAAACAAGCGGAAGAGTGGGGCTGCTTTGGGGTTCCGTCGTTCCGCGTTGCGCAGCATCATGGCCAGCCCGAGCTGTTCTTCGGTCAAGATCGGCTGCTGTTCGTCGAAAAGGCACTGCGTCGTGGCACGGCCCATCCGTAGCAGCCGTCGTTAGCTGCGCGCCGGTTCTTTGACGTAGAAGAGGGTGATGGTAAGGCAGTGAAACTCGCGGTCGGAACTCTGCGTGACGACCTTGTCGACGACCCGCAGCGACGGATTGTTACGCAACCAACGGGAGATGTTTTCACCCAACTCTTCTCGTTCACGAGCCTTCGTCGCCGAAAAGACCTTCACGCCGGTGTAGACCATCTCCCAAGCTCCTTCACCCTTCGGCACCACGCAAATTCGAGACGGTGCCGGGGTTGGAAAAGGTACCGAAGTAGCCTAAGTAGATAACACAGTTCTCTCGCTGGCCATGCCGAAAAATTGTCTGCCGCACGATGCGGGAGCTGTGAGGGCGTATCGTTGACCTAACAGGACGCCCATCGCTATGATGGGCCGCTTTTTTGACCGTGAAGAGAGGAACAACATGCACGTAACGAGCAAGGATCTGGTGTTTGTCGCTGCGAAGCGGACGCCGTTTGGTACGTATGGCGGAGCACTCAAGGACTTTTCTGCGACAGACCTGGCGGTTCATGCGGCCAAAGCCGCCCTGGCTGCTTCGGGGGTTTCGGCGACGGATGTCGATCAGGTGATCTTCGGCAACGTGCAGCAGAGCTCGGCGGATGCAATCTACCTGGCTCGTCACGTCGGTCTGAAGTCCGGGGTTCCGGTTCCGGCCCCGGCGCTGACCCTGAACAGGCTGTGTGGTTCCGGTTTTCAGGCGGTGGTGTCGGCGGCAGAGCAGATCATCTTGGGCGCGGCGACGACGGTACTGTGTGGTGGAACCGAGTCGATGTCGCAGGCACCGCACGTCCTTCGCGGGGCTCGCTGGGGCTGGCAGCTTGGCAAACCACCGGCGATCAGCGACACACTGTGGGATGCGCTGACCGATTCGTTTACCGGCATGCCGATGGCGCTGACCGGCGAGAAGCTGGCCGAGCAGTACAAAATCACCCGTCTGGAGTGTGATGAGCTGGCGCTTAGCTCGCAGAAGCGCTGGGGCGAGGCGCAAGCGCAGGGTCGCTTCGAGGCAGAGCTGGCCCCAGTCGATATCACCAGCAAGAAGGGGACGGTTCGCTTTGCGCAAGACGAGCACCCGCGTCCGCAGACGACGATGGAGGTGCTGGCGAAGCTTCCGACGGTGTTCAAGAAAGACGGCGTGATCACCGCTGGCAATGCTTCGGGAATCTGCGATGGCGCTGCGGCGCTGATCCTGACCACTCGTGAGCAAGCTGAAGCGAAGGGCTACACGCCGCTCGGACGACTGGTCGGCTGGGGTGTCGCTGGCTGTGATCCGACGATCATGGGCATTGGGCCGGTGCCAGCGATTCGCAATCTGCTCGCTGCAACGAAGACGCAGGTGTCGGACTACGATCTCTTTGATGTAAATGAGGCGTTTGCACCGCAGTTTCTGGCCGTTGCGAAGGAGCTGGGCCTACCGCTTTCGCAGACCAACGTCTGTGGTGGCGCGATTGCGCTGGGTCATCCACTCGGAGCCTCGGGCGCTCGCATTACGGCAAACCTGCTGCATGAGCTGCGTCGGCGTGGTGGCAAGCGAGCGATTGGCTCGGCCTGCATCGGCGGCGGCCAGGGCATCGCGGTCGCAATCGAGAGCACCTAGCGAGAGGCAGTCATGACCCGGCAAGCAGCCTCGGACATCATCTACGACTGGAACATCCACGACAGTCACGCGCCGCTGTGGCCGCAGAAGTTTGCGCTGTTCGATGAGACGCTGCGCGACGGCTTGCAGTCCCCATCGGTGCATGACCCGAGCATCGAGGACAAGATCGAGCTGGTGTTACTGCTTGATCGGTTGGGCGTTGAGCACGTCGACATCGCACTGCCGGGAGCGGGGCCACGTGCGGTCGAAGATGGTCTGAGGCTGGCCCGTGAGATTCGTGATCGCAAGCTACGCATTCGTCCGGCCTGTGCTGCCCGAACGCACCTCAACGACATCCGTCCGATCGTCGAGATTTCGCAGAAAGCGGGCATCGCGATCGAGGTGATGACGTTCATTGGTAGCTCGCCGATTCGGCAGTTTGCCGAAAACTGGGACGCCGAGCGAATCCTCAGGATGTCGGCGGAGGCGGTGTCGTTCGCGACGAAGAACAACCTGCCTTGTACCTATGTGACCGAGGACACGATTCGCTCGCGTCCCGAGATGCTGGCCCCGCTCTACAAGAACGCCATTGACTCGGGGGCGTATCGGCTGTGCCTGTGCGATACCGTGGGTCATGCAACCCCGGCGGGAGCGGAGAGCCTAGTCCGCTTCACGAGGGCGGTGATCGCTGGGATGGGGCTCGACGGCAAGATTGGCATTGACTGGCATGGTCACAACGATCGCGGTCTGGCGGTGGTGAACTCGCTGTCGGCGCTGCGGGCTGGGGCGGATCGCATTCATGGGACGGTGCTCGGGGTTGGGGAGCGGGTCGGCAATGCCGCGTTGGATCAGCTGCTCGTCAACTTGCACCTGATGGGCGCGCTCGCGGAGGATCGCGATTTGTCGGCGCTCGATGCGCTGTGCTCGCTGATTTCGAGGTCGTGCAACGTGCCGATTCCGTACAACTATCCGGTGTTTGGCACCGATGCGTTCCGGACTGCGACGGGCGTACACGCTGCGGCGATCATCAAAGCGGAGCGCAAAGGGGACGCTTTTCTGGCGGATCGAATCTATTCGGGTGTGCCGGCGACGATGTTTGGCCGTCGGCAAGAGATCGAGATCGGGCCAATGTCGGGCGAGTCGAACGTCTCGTATTGGTTGGAGCGTCACGGCGTGCCAGCCTCGAACGATGCGGTGAAGCGGGTGTTCGCAGTGGCCAAGGCGGCAAACCGGCTGCTTTCTACCGAGGAAATCCTGCTTGCTGCTCGAGCCGTTCCCGGGGCCGAGGACCGCGATGCGACTTGACGAGCCGTCCCGAAGCACGGTGTAGTGGTAAGTGGATCAGGGCGCTGGTTGGCTACTTGGCAGACAGACGAACCGAGGCTTTTCTTTTGCGGGGAGCGCGGGCATGAGCGACAAGAACAAGTTCAACGGTGTGAAGGTCTTTTCGGCGACGATGGCACAAGAGCGGGACCAGCTCGGTGAGAAGGTGACGGCTTGGCTGGCCGACCGACCCGAGGTGCGCGTCGTCGACACCATCGTGACCCAGTCGAGCGACGAAGCGTTTCACTGCGTGGCGATTACGCTATTTTACCAAGACGACCGCTGATCGATCATCCGACCGCGTTCCTCTCTTACAGACTCCCACTCGAGACACGCGCACAGCGCAATCGAGTCCCGATAAGCCCTCAATAGAAAAGCTTTGTCCGCCCCTACTGCGTCGTGGGACACTGCAATCATGGCCCGTGTCTATGCGGATGACGCGGCGGCCCCTCTTAGCCACAGCTCATGATCGGCCAGGTCGTCGGAAACTATCGCTTGGTGCAGAAGGTCGGCGAAGGCGGCATGGGTGCCGTCTACGAGGCCGTCCGCGAAGACATCGGAATCCGCGCCGCGATCAAGGTTCTCCACCGAGAACTAGCCCTAAACCCAGAAATGGCCACCCGCTTCTTCAACGAAATCTGAATTACAGATTTTCGTCGATAAGTAATCGCACGACGGGCTTAGGGAATGGGCTGGGAAACGGTGCGGTGGGGTGGCTACTCCGTCGCACATGCCACAATTGATTAGGCCGATCTAGCGAAAACGCAGCTCGCTTCAGCCAGCGCTGCGGGAAGGTCGCCTTGCGGCAGCGGCGCCCCTATCCTAACGTTCCCGCGTGCCGCTTTTCTTCCGCCTTCTGTTCGTCGTCGTTCTCGTCCTTTCTTCCCCCTCAAGTCATGCAGAACCGTCATCCCTTCCGTCGCCGCCGCTGCGCACCGCCTTCGGTTCCCGCTGCGCGAAGTCGCCGATTCCGTGCAACCGCATCGACTACTTCACCGCTCATTTTCACATCGCCGATGTAATTCTGCTTCCGTCGACGGATTCCCGAGGATTCGCAGCTACCGTCGGTTACGGCGCATCGATGTCGCTGTTTCATCGCATCGAGATTGGAATCGGCGGCACGCTCGCTGTTTGGAGTCCGCACAACTCGGGAGTCGCCAGTCAGAATGGTCCGGCACTCCTGAACGTGAAGGGAATCCTCTTCCCGCTGCTTCGGAATCCGGTTCCTGACTCGGAGTTTACGTTTGGGCTACAGCTTCAGCAGCAAATACGGATTCCGCGCTTCGACGGTCTGAATGATCTGGGAACAGAGACACCCCTGACGGCTCTGCGCGCAGTTGCGGACAAACCATTTTGGCGAATGGGAATCACGGCAAGCTTGGGATTCCTCCTCACGCAAGGACGAACCGATAGCGAGCTGTCGACTGCGCTGCGCATTCATCTGCCGTGGATGTCACGCGCCATGGTGCAAGGATTCGGAGTCCTGCAAGGTCTGTTCGGATCAAAACAGAATGCTCCGCTGCGCGGTGGTTTCGGTCTGTCTGTTCACTTCGCCTGGGACAACGGAACGTCGCTCAGCGGCGGTTACATGCACGGTCGCGGCGACGGAATCGCACCAAGCGCGATCTACATCGGCGGGCCCGATTACCACATCGGGAGGGAAACAATCGAGCAGTCCTATTCCCGGCCACCGATTCCTAATCGTGAGATGGTGCCGTCGCCATGGCCGTGGATTTGGGAAAAACTGAAGGAGGGATGGAACGAAGCAGAGCTGGCAAACGAAGCGCATCGTCGCGGCGAGGACTGGCTGACGGATGAGTGTTTCCTGTATGAAGAAGGGAAATATGACAGGCCGCTTCGGTATCTTGGGAGGCGTGATGCGAGTGGGAAGTTCTGCGATGTCGGCGGACAGCGTGTTCCGATGGATGAGCCGCTGCGGGAAATGGAGACGGATCTGGTGCCGGTGCGGAGTCCGCTGCTACAGCAGGAATCGCCGATTCCGTCTCCTGTTCCGACGCAGAATGTGAAGCCTACGGAGCCGATTCCTGCGACTCCTTCTGGGCAGTCTGGTCGGTCCGGGAAGCGCAAGCCGCAGCAGGCAGAGACGTCTGGTTTGCAGGTTGCGGAGGCTCCGGTGCAGGCGGAATCGACTCAGCAAGAGGTTCCGAAAGAGATCCCTAAGCGACTCCCACACGAACAGAGTGCGGGCCTTGGTGAGTCGGCGAGGCAGTTTGCGCGCGGCTTTGGTAAGGGCGTTCGCGATGAAACCGCGCACATGTATCGCGACGCAACCGAGCTGCCGCAGCGCGTAGCAACGACCGGACGCGAGCTCATCGAAGACATCCAAGCGGGACGAAAGCTGCGGGCGCTTGCGCCGGTCGAAGCGATCAGTCACGCGATTCAGAATTCCTCCCGCGAGGACGTGCAGCGAATCGCGCACGCCGTCGTCGATGGCGCAATCGACTGGTATCACAAGCCGGCGTACGAAAAGGGAGAGTCCCTGGGACACGCCACCGTGTCGGTGGCATCCGAGGTCGCCATCGCCGTAGCGACCGACGGACTTGGAAATCTGGCCACACTGCGGAAGGCGGAAAAGGTTGCAGATGTGGCGGAGCATGTTCGGGATGCAGAGCGAGTGATCGAGAAGTCGATTCCGCGCACGGCCGTTCGTTCACATGACTCCGAGTTGTCTCGTAGCCTCACGAAGATTGATAAGCGGGGCGCGTATGTTCCAGACCGGACACTGCCAACGGACAAGGTGGGAGTTCCAGTCCCGGATTCACCGTTTCCTCACACCCAGCTCGGGCGGTCGAAACCCAAGTACGGTGCCGAGCCGCAGGCTCGTGAGTGGCAGCACGGTTCCAATGGGCAGCTCCAGCCGACCCGTGATATTGATTTTTCAGATCACGGAACGCCCGGCATTCATCCCAAACCACATCAGCATGACCTATCGCCGAACAATCCTGACTTGGCCCCGCAAGGAGGATTTCGGCGGGGACCAGCGAAGCCACTATGAATCGATACTGGATCTTTGACGAAGACGGCTCCGCCCAGCGATTTCCGCTCGCGAAGCTCGTCGCACGCCTCGGTGAGTTGGTGGATCGAGAGTCTGCGCAGATTGTTTTGACTCGCTCGCAAGGCTACGGGGAGCACATCTGTAGCTGGGACGATCTGCTCGATCGCGTCGAAGCGCTACCGATCACTTTTGCTGCGCTAGCTCAAGTCGTGCATCAAACAGACGAGCTGTTCTACAACCTCGATGCGGTCTGCATGACCCCCGAAGGGTCGGTACGATTCGGTCTACACGACAGCTCCGCGCTGTTTGTGGATGCGCCAGATGCGCTGGCCGAGCGCTTGACAGCCGGATGTGCTGCGGTCCGAAAGGAACCGGTCCCGTAATCCAGACTCCGATTATGCCGGAAGGAGCTGCCTTAGGCGCTGTAGTTCCGACGGGGACAGGCTGGTTTTCAGAAGTGTGGCGAGCTGTTCGACATCGGCGGTTCCACGTCCGGTGCGGGTTCCGAGCAGATCTGCCACTCTGCGCAGACCAACATTCGCAACAGAGCTGGCGTCTGCATAGTGCCGTGCGGTGGTTGTAAACGAGGCGTGACCGAGGGCGGCAGCGACGTGCTGGGCGGTGGCTCCGGCGTCGAGCGCGAGCGTTGCATTTAGGCCGCGAAGACTGTGCGGACAAACGGTTGGGAGTCCGAGCTGCTGACACAGGAGCTTCAGTCGATAACGGATAATGTCTCGTGTGTGGAGTGCATCTCCTGGAGGACCAAGGAGTGCTGCGTCGGCGGGCTTGTCCTTGGCGTGAAGGAGGAGGACGTCGCGCAGTGCATCGGGAATCTGAAGCCTCCGTTTCGCATTGCTCGTTTTGCCGAACGGAACCCACAGAATCCGGCCTTCATCGTCGAGATCGCGCACAACTCGGACCAGTGATTCTGTTGGACGAAGTCCCAGGAAAATCTGCATCAGAATCGCGGTCGATCCGGCATCCAGAGACTTCGCACGCTCCATCGCAACCGCGACCAACTTGCGCGCTTCATCAATACGGAGCTGCTGTTTTCCTCGCTTCGGGCGACCGATGGGAGACACTTCCGCAAACGGATTCTGCGCCACGTAGCGACGAGAAATCGCCCACTTGTAGAAGTGTTTGATGCGGCGCAGGAGCAGGTGATGGGAGTCGTTGGCGATCGGCTCTCCGTTCGACTTGGTACGCTTTGTTTCGTCGAGATACATCTGCTGAGCGCGCTCCGCATCAATGGCCGTCAGCGGTTCATCGAGTGGGAGGAATGGCCGCAGCATCCGTCGTACCTTGTTGGCGGTGTCCTGGCTGACACCTCGATCGACGAGGTTCTTCAGGTACTCCTCCAGCGACTCCTCAAACGAGCGGGCGATGTGCTTCTTGATGACGCCTTTTAAGTCATCGCGCAGCGCAAGTGCGGCCTCGTAGCTGTCTGCGACCAGCGCTTTGCGCGTGTCTCCGTCGAGCATCACGATTCGCCACTTGTCCCCGTTCCTATAGGGGCCGAGCACGCGGGCAGACTTTTGCATGGTCTGATCATGTTCGCATGTTGCGGCGTCGCCGGGAACCGTAGTCATTTCGGATACATGCGGCACGGACTGTCTGCTGGGCATGGCGTGCTCCGGTTCCGTCTATGGCAGGGCAGTGTCTGCGTGGAGGGTCCGGTCCATGTGGCGCAGCCGAGAGCGCAGCAGTGCGGCAGCCCCGATGGACAAGAGTGCAAGCAACGCGAAGTAGCGATGATGTGGCCAGCGTCCCCACGCGAGGCCGACGACACCCGCAAGCGCATTGCCCACTGCCGCTGCCGCGAACCACAGCCCAACCGCTTGCGAGGTGCGATCTGGGGGCGCGATGCGTGTGACCAGAGACATACCGAGCGGCGATAGCAACAGCTCCGCCACCGACAGGAGCAGGTAGCAGCAGGTGAGCCAAGCCGGACTGACGCGGCCTGCGTCTCCGCCTTTCAGTCCCGCAAACGCCAGCACAACGAATCCTCCAGCGGTGGCGACATACCCCCAAACCATCTTGGCCAGCGCCGAAGGCTCTTGGCTGCGACGGCGGAGCCAAGACATCCCAGCGATTAGGAGTGGTAGCAGGAGCAGAACCTGTAGACCGTGCAGCGCCGCGAAGTGGCCTGGCCCGATGGGGATGGTGCGAGCGGACAATACGACGCTGCGCTATGCCGCAGAACATCACGCAGCACATCGCAGCGATCGATGCGGAGGGCGAACTCGACGAGGCGGCAACTTGTGAGCCGTACTTACAAGTTCGAACGGAGGGGACGCGGCAGATTCAGCGGAGCCTCAAGCACTACAGCTTGCCGATGATTTTGTCGGTGGGGTATCGGGTCCGGTCGCATCGCGGCACGCAGTTCCGCAAGTGGGCGACGGCTCGGCTCGAAGAGTATCTGGTCAAGGGATTCACGCTCGATGACCAGCGGCTGAAAGAGGCGGGCGGTGGTACGTATTTTGAAGAGCTGCTGGCACGCATCCGCGACATTCGGTCGTCGGAGAAGGTGTTCTGGCGCAAGGTGCTGGACATCTACGCCACCAGCATCGACTACGACCCGCGCCAAGAGATGTCGCAGCGCTTCTTCCAGACCGTACAGAACAAGATGCACTGGGCCGCGCACGGACGTACCGCCGCCGAGGTCATCATCGCCCGCGCCGATGCCGACAAGCCCAACATGGGACTCCTAAGCTGGTCCGGTGATGCCGTGCGCAAGACGGACGTGGCCATCGTTAAGAATTACCGGAATCCCGAGGAACTGGATGCGAGACGGAATACGCCCGCTTCGCCGAGGCCCGCGACGCCCTGCCTACCTCGGTCGATCGGCACTTCCATGAGGCCATCGCGCAGACCAAGCAGATCGCGAAGACTCGACCGAAAAAGCGACTTCGCGATTGAGCGCTGTCCGAAAAAGGTTCGTTCGGGCGTCTCTTGGATCACGGTGAAGCGGTTCAGTACAGTAGTGGTCGAACTTCTCCATGAGTGATCTGGTATCCAAAGACCTGCGAGCCTGGTTTGCTTCGGCACGCCATGGTACGCCTTGCCGTCCGCTACGACGAGGAGCGTGCCACAGGATTGACACAAGCCATTATCGACCGGCGCGCGGACACGACGGAGAGACAGTTGGTCGAACGATTCCTCGCGTCGGATGAAAGCGATGGCCAAGGACAACAGCTCGCCAAGGCGTGGCTTCTCGCTGCGCTGACAGATGCAGCGCAAGGAGTCTGATAGACTGACGTGGAATGAGCGGTGTCCGACGTTGGGCCTGCCACTCAATAGCAGCGATCTGTCTCGCGTTGAGAGCTCATTCCCTGAACCTGACATCGCTGGTCATGTTGTAGGGAAGGATTCCGGTTCATTTCGCCGATGTGATACTGCTTCCTTCGATGGATTCCCGAGGATTCCCAGCCACCGTAAGTTTGCGCTGCCTCTACTTATGTAGAATCTGTCCCAAGGAGAAATCCACAACTCATGGCCAGCATCGGACATCTCGCGGTCGGGCTCTGTCTGGGTCGCTATGTACTGCCCGCAGCGTCTCCCATGCAAAACAGGCTGGGAATGGGAATTCTGGCCGCGCTGGCGCTGCTTCCCGATGCAGATGTCATCGCGTTCGCGCTGCGCATTCCTTACGCAGCCCCATGGGGCCATCGCGGAGCCTCGCATTCCCTGGCGTTGGGCGTCTTGGCCGGACTCCTTTTCGGGATGATTCTTGGTCGGTTTTGGCCAAGCCGCATCCGCACCACACTGGCAGCAACCCTGGCGGTTGTGAGTCACGGACTGCTCGATACGCTGACCGATGGTGGCTTGGGGGTTGCGCTCTTGTGGCCCTATTTGCGCAGACGCTTTTTTGCGCCTGTGCGTCCGATTCCCGTGGCGCCGATCGGACTCGGACTGCTTTCGGACCATGGGCTACAAGTCATTCTGACCGAGACGCTCTATGTTCTGCCGCTGCTGCTACTTGCGCTGTGGCCGCGACGACAGTCATCGACTACATCGAACTCATAACGTCATTTCCACAAACCCATCGGCGATCTGTTCGGCGATGAGTACGTCGATTGCGTGTCGCATGTCATCGGACGGAGTTCGGCGCACGAACACTTCGCCGTCAGAATCGGTGATGCGAAGGCATACGTGATTGTTCAGTCCTGCGATCTCCCACCGTTGTCCGTCGGGATTCACAAAGCGTCGGCGCAGCACAGGAGTCTGACGCGGTGGAGGCTGGGTGGTGCGGCGCTTCTTCCACTCAAACGGCAGCACGCGGATGCGGGTGTCGATCTGACCATTCCATTCACAATCGACGCCCTCTGCTTCGAGTGCATGCAGGACCAGTTGAGCTATCTTGCGTGCGCCCTCATCACTCCCATCCCGCGCACCGAACGTCAGCCACAGACCCTCGCCAGCGACGCCACGTTCGAGGTCTTGGGAGTGGTAAAAGACGCCACCTAAAGCCTTCTTATGTCGCTGCTCAAGCTCCGCGATAAGGGTGTTTACCTCGGCCCAGCCCATGCTGCTGGTCCCACCGGCATTCTGGAGGGCGACGATGCCATGGCGGTTCAGGGTAGCGAACGCTTCGTCGACAGCGTCGTTGCTGGTGCGCGCTAGCCAGCGCCTCTCCGCGACTTCGTCTTCAAGCCAAAGCAGCTTGCAGTACAAGCAGAATGTCGATGCTGCGCTCGTCGGAACCACATCTGTCGCGGCAGCGGCGGCCGCTTCTTGGATGTCATGGAGAGCGACGTCACGGGCAGCGGCTTTGTAGCGCGCGTAGGAGCGGACGCAGCCCTTGACCAAAACCCGAGCAAGGGAGAGTGCCTCGGGAGTGAGCTGGTGCGCGTATTCCTGGGCGAGCTGATCGGCGGTCTGCTTGTGGGCGATGGGAGCGGACTTGACAACACGCTTCATGGTACCTGGACCTCACATGCTTCCCCTGGCAGTGTCTGTAGGAGTCTCTCCAGGCATGGCTGCACGACGACATTTATCACCTTCGTTCGCAAGCAGGCGCTGGCTTGTTCACCTAGGATTCCGTGCTGGATGAGATCCGCACTTCGATCCTCGGAAGGAGACTGCTTCCGCACCGCCAGCGTCGTCAAAGCTGTGCGCGCAACCGCAGCCACTTCCTCTCCTCCTGCTTGCAGCGCGAAGCGCAGGATCTTCCATGCAAGCTCAGCGTGCCTCGTCTCGTCTGCTGCGATCTCAAGAAGTACGTCGCGGACCACAGGGTCTTCGGATTGCTGTGCTGCGGTGTGCGCTTCTGCCGCTGCAATGGTCTCTCCCAGACATCCATCTTCGATGGTTTCGCGCGCCCAGGTTGCCAAATCAGTCGCTGGAGCCATCCGCTTCGCCTCCGAAAATGCCTGCGGTCCCAGCTCCGCCCCTGCATACGCCGAGGCCAAAGCAAACGTCACCCGCGCATGGGAGATTTCATCGAGAGCCGCTTGATGTGCCTCGCTCACCAGTTCAGGAGGAGCACCAAACGCAAGCAACTCCAGAGAGGTCCGCGCAAAGGCCGCAATGGATGCGTGCTCTAGCTGCGCGTCATGCAGCCAGCGTGCAGCCAATCGTGCGCGGAGATCCGCATCCAGATGTTCGACCTGCGGCTGAATCTGTCTGGTTCGCCACGCAGACTCCGCAACCACATCTGCCACCTGCGGCACTCCATCGATGCGCGCCGCTCGTCCGCGCGGATGGGGCGGCATCACCGGTACCGGAATCGAATAGCAACACTGTCCTTTGACTGAAGCCGTGCTGTAGGGACGCATGACTCCTTCCACTTGCAGCGCTGCGGGACACGTGCGCGTACGCGCCGCCGGAAACTTGGTGCCTCCTTCGGGAATCGGAATGCAATAGGAGCCCTCTGTCATGCCGCTGGGAATCTGCTTGGGAGCCGTTGCTGCAACGGCCAGCTTCTGACAGTGGGAATAGCAGCAGTAGTGGGATAAATTCTGATGGGGAACCGATCCCAAAAGCTCGCTACGATAGGCACTGGTTGCTGCGGGATCGAAGACAAACCTGCCAAGTGTTCCGTCGCGTGCATGGATGTTGATGCCACTTACAATCACGTTGCGACCAAATGCCGTCAGGTGGTCACCAGTCGGCGGACAGATGTCCGGATTGGCATGTGCACCTTGTCCACAGAGCTGCTCGCGGACTTGATCCGTTCCGCAAGGAGAAAACGGGGTCGGAGTCGTTGTTGTAGCTGTTGTTGTTGTCGTGCTTGGTGTCCGTGGATCAACAGCAGATGCAGCAGTCTGGATGGATACAGACGCCGGCTCTGCATCCTTCGAGTTCGCCGTCGGTGTTGCAGAGAGAGGCACCGCCTGGTTCGACTGCTCGCTGGGGGGATTTTGGGTCTGCGCCGTGCGCTCCGATGGGGGCGTCCCTGGAGTCGCGCACGCACCGCCAAATAGCGGCAAGCCTAGAGCCAGAAGAACGCGATTCCTTAGCGCATCAAGCTGCATCATTTCATCATACAATCCAGGGAGCGATTTGCTCAAACACTCGCAGCGGTCTGAATCAGCGGGCGCTGACAAACCGTACAAGACCTCGAATTTCCGGACATTGGTGTACCAGCTCCGCCGCGATGCCTCGTGACCAAAGGACCGTTTGTGCTGCCCGATCGGCCAGCCAGCAGGTAGTGTGTTTCCTTGGTGAGCTCGTCGCTGGTGATGCTCTAGGGAAGAGAAAACGCTTCGTCCCCGTCGAGCCCCGCTTCTTCAACGAAGCTCGGGCGGCGAATTTGGTGCAGCATCCGGCGATTGTCCGGGTGTTTGATTATGGGACGACATCGACGGGGACTGCTTACCTGGCGATGGAGTTTTTGGAAGGGGAGTCGCTGCGGGCACGGATGATGCGGCAGCGGACATTGTCCGAGGCAGACACGATTCGAATTTGTCGACAGATTGCCTCGGGGCTGGCGACGGCGCATCTGAGTCAGGTGATCCACCGAGACCTCAAGCCAGAGAACATTTTCATCGTTCCGGATTCGGAGGCACCGAGTGGCGAGCGGGCCAAGATTTTGGACTTCGGAATCGCCAAACTGGCCGACAGCAGCAAGGGGTCGTTTCGAACCGGGACCAACATGCTGCTCGGGACTCCGATTTACATGTCGCCGGAGCAGTGTCGCGGAGCGAAGAACGTCGGGGACCGCAGCGATGTCTATGCCCTTGGGGTGATGTTGTTTGAGATGTTGGCCGGGCGACCGCCGTTCGAGACTGAGATGCCGGGGGAGTATATCGCGCTGCACATCTTCCAACCTCCTCCATCGCTGCACGAGTTTGTACCAAGTGTCGATGAGAGGATCGAACAGCTCGTGCTGTCGATGCTGACCAAAGATCCCAAGGCGCGACCACCGATGGCCGAGGTGGCGCAGCGGCTGAAGTTCCTCGGTAACTTCCAAAGTGATCAGATCGGTCGCAGTCCATATGAGCGTTCGTCGGGGCCGATGCCTGAGGTGTCCGCGCCCACGAGTGGCAAGCAGGTTCCAGAAGACGCGACGGAAATCCTGCCTGCGAACAAGCCGCAAGCGGACTGGCAGCCGATCAATGTCGTCGCGGGTCGCCAACAGACGCCGACCAACATGGTGCCCGCTCTCAAGCCGCCCTCGACGCGACCGTCGGGAGAGCGGAAGCGTGAGAACTTGCGGCCGAGTGGTTATTTGACCCCGCAGCGTCGGGCTCAGATGGTGGCACTGTTGACCATCTGCATCGCGATTTGTATCGGGGTGCTGATCACTCTGCTTCTGGTGGGGAGCTAAGGACATGGACTCAGGTACTGCTCGCCACACGACAGAACAGACCACGCCAAAGCGCTGGGTGGCCACAGATGGGCTTCGCGTGCGAGTCGTAGGGTCGCTCCTGCTGGTGGTGGTCTGTCTGCTGATGGGCTGCTTTTCCGGTGAACAAGAGCTGCCGATCGATGGCACTGCGATGACTTATCAAGGGAGCTGGGAATACCGCTATGGCCGCTGTCCAGTGGGGAGCGATGGCCGCTTTCTGTGTGTGCAGGCGCAATGGAATGATGGCTCTTTTGTGTCGGGGTCTGTCGATTCGCCGCCGGGCAGAGCGGGCCACAATGAGCTGTGGATTCGGACGAGGCTTACGGGTCCACGGTTGAGCGATCCCTATATGCTCATCAAGTCAGTGGATCAGCTGTACGAGGCGTATGTCGATGGGGTGTTGGTGGCGAAGTCGCCCGGAGAGATGGATCAAAAAAACCGGCTGTCCGGTATATATCGGGCATATCTGCCACTCGGGCGTGATTATGTCGGTAAGACGTTGGCAATCCGTGTCCAATCACATTACTGGAACATTGGGGTTCACCGCGAGCAGCAACTTGGGGAGCGGTCGGCGCTGATTGCTTTGGCGATCAAGCTTGGGTTGTCGACGATCATGGTGGGCTCGATGCTGCTCGTGTTGGCGCTGACGGGTCTTTCGCTGGCGGCGCTCCAGCGAGATCGCTCCTTCGCGCTGTACGGCAGCTTTGCGCTGTTAGCAGGAATCTATCTGTTTGCGCGATCAACACTTCGCATCTTTCTATTTGGTAGCCAAGACATAGCGCGAGTTATCGAGCTATCTTCTTTGGTACTGCTCTCTGCGGCGCTGAATGGATTTGTAGACAGCATGTTTGGCAAGGGACCATTGGGACTCTTGCGTCACTTGACCTGGCTGTTTGTGGCTTTCTTTGTCGGTGGAATCATCGTGGTGGGACTAGGAGTGGTGCCGCTCGAGTGGTTGCTGCTGCCACTGCAAATCCTGCTCTTGGGAATGGTCGGAGTGATGCTGGTGAATGCGGTCCGGATCGGCGCGCTGGGGAACATCGATGGTCGCATTCTGAGCATTGGGCTCGCGATTTCTCTGATGCCAACACTGTACGATTTGCTGTCGGCCATGGGCTTTCTGAAGCGCTACGTGGTGCTCACTCAGTACGCGGTCGCGCTGTTCGTGATGGCAGTTGGTGTGATTGTGGCGCGGCGGTTTGTGGCACTGCGGAGTCAGACGTTGCAGCTCGCGATGGAAGCTGCGCGAGCGAAGCTGCGCCTTGCAGAGCAGGATGCGCTCCTCCTGTCCGCTCAGCGTGTGGCGGATGGAGACCTCGACACACCGATCGCGGTGTCTCAGGACAGCTCCCTTCAATCGTTGGCCGAGGGTCTCAACCGACTGCGGGAAGATGTACGGACCCGCCTTCGCCAACTGTCGGCGAAGAATGTTGCAGCCAAGCAGTTGAACGACGAGCTACGGAGACAGATCGAGCAGCGTTCGCGGCGACTCCTAGAGCTGATGCAGAGACGCCCGAATGTCCCACAGGACGAGACTCCGCTCAAGGTCCAGTCGCTCTTGGGAGAGCACTACCGAATTGTCTGTCTGCTCGGAACCGGAGCGAGCGGAGTGGTGGTGGAAGTTGAGCGAATCACCGACCACAAGCACCTGGCCGCGAAGGTTCTGACCAAAGCGACCGATCAGGCAGGACTGATTCGATTTTTGCGCGAAGCCCAGATTCTGTCACGGCTTGATCATCCCAACTTGGTGGCGATCTCTGATGTAGATGTCACCGATGAAGGAGTGCCTTTCCTGGTGATGGAGCTGGTGGAGGGAAAGACGCTGCGGCAGCTTCGTTCGCGCTATCGAGATCCTCGGTTCGCGGTGCAAGTTCTGAAGCAGGTGGCGGATGCGCTGACAGTGATTCATGAGGGCGGCATCATCCATCGTGATCTGCGTCCCAGCAACATCTTGGTCACAGAGGATGGGGCCACGCCGCAGATCAAGTTGTTTGATTTTGGCGTCGCTGCGCTCAAAGCAAAAGAGGGTTCGGAGTCAGGCACCTATCCCAAACAGAAGTTGGGTGCCTCTCCCTCCGTATCTGCTTCCGCAGACAGAATCGAGATATCACTGCCAGGAGTCATGGTGGGTTCACCCATGTATATGGCACCGGAATGTCGGGGGGGATCACAATTGGTCGGGGCCCCGGCGGATGTGTTTAGTTTGGGAGTGATTGCATGGGAGCTGTTCACCGGAGAACTCCCATTCCTACGTCCTCCTGTTGAGATGGCTGGGCATGGTGAGCCGTTGACGATTCCGTCGTTACAGAGCCAGACCTCGAATCTAAATCCGGCTCTGTGCGCGTTGGTGGCTAGCTGTCTGCATGCCGATCCACAGAAGCGCCTCACCGCAGCGCAGGTCGCTGCTGAGCTGGCACTGCAAGTCGAAGAAATGTGTGCGCCGTAAGGGTCGGTTCGGATTCGATCAAGAATCGGCGACAGTTCGCGGATGGGGCCCGGCCAAGGCTCGGGCCATGGATGTAGGGAGCGCTCAGAAGTTGCCACAGTACAGGGATTCCTGTATATGAGGCGACTCGCATGGGTATTTGGCACGCACGCTTTTGGGTCTGCTTGGCTCTGCTGTCGCTCCTGATGGAGCTTGCGCAGGGTCCGAAGCCGATTGGTGCGTGGTGGGCCGCTGCTTCGGTGGCCACCGAGCGGAACCAAGACCCGGAGCAACCATCCTCCCCTGCCGCGTGCGCGATGGCGGACAGCGAGGGAGAGGAAGACAGCGAAGACGGTGAGCCAGATCATGAGCCACTCGATGAAGACCCCGATGGCAGACCCGATTCCAAGTCCAGCGAAGAGTCCGGTGAGCCAGGCGATGAGGAGCTGAAGAAGAAGCAGTCGGACCCTGCCGATCTCGCTTGGTCTCATTCCTATGCGTTCCTTGAACAACTCAGCGAACTCCTCCGTCCGAGTCATTCGACCGAGCTGAGTGACCTCACCTATCGCGAAACTCCCGAGCGCCCGCCTCGAATCACCTAGTCGGACGAGCGAGCCTTTCTGCGCAGAGCGCGCACTCCGCTAGCTCTGCACGCGAGCTCTCGGTACGCCTATACGCCGAGAGCAAGTCGGTATCGGGAGTTACGATGAAGATTACTGTACCGAAGACCGCTCAGGGTCATGGCCATGCTGTGACTTCCCCCTTTGCTGAGCGAGTCCGTTTGATGCTGTCGGTCTGGAAAGCCGACTGGGCCGATGCCTATCATCAGCCCAAACTTCCCAACATCCTCGCCGCAGTGACGGTGGCTGCGGTGGCGATGCCACTCAACTTGGCGCTGGCCGTGGCCAGTGGACTGCCCCCTGCCGCAGGACTGTTTTCTGGTGCCATTGGCGGTTTTGTCGCGGCCAGCTTTGGCGGGACTCCTCTACAAGTCACCGGACCCGCCGCCGCGCTATCGCTGATGGTGTTAGCACTGTCTAAACAGTTTGGTGTGGTCGGTGTGGCCGCTGCCTGCTTGATGATCGGAGTCCTACAGGTCGTCCTTGCTGTTGCGGGGGCTGGACGGCTTGGTAAGTACGTACCAGAGAGCATCCTCGCGGGCTTTACCACCGGAGTCGGGATCAAGCTACTCGACAGTCAGATTCCCGAACTACTCGGCTTTCCCGAGGTCATCAACTATCAAGTGATCGATCTGGCGATGATGATGCATCGTCCGCAGTGGCTGCATCACGTGTCTTGGTTGGCGGTGGTTTCGGGTCTAACGGTCGCGTTCTCGATTGTTGGTTTGGCCAAATACAAGCGGGTTCCAGCGGCAGCACTTTCCGTTGCTGTGATCACCTTCGTGTCGGTCTATGTTCACTGGGATGTACAGCGGGTCCGTGACATCGGTGAAGTCCTTCCGATGTTTCCCAAGCTGACGATTCCGATTGTGGATGATGATCGCTGGCTGGACTTGGCCGTGGCGACTCTGCCGCTTGGTTTGCTGGCTTCGCTGGAGTCTCTGCTCTCTGCTCAGGCGCTGGATCGGATGGTCAAGGACCGTCGGCCGCATGAACCCAACTTGGAGCTATTTGGTCAAGGACTGGCCAACACGGCGGTCGGTCTGTTTGGTGGTCTGCCGGTCACTGGTGTGGTGGTGCGTTCGGGGGTGAACGTGCAAAGTGGGGCCACGAACCGACTGTCCTCTCTGCTTCATGGATTGCTGCTGGCAGGGCTGGTGCTGACGCTGGCCCCGGTGATCAGCAGCATTCCGCAGGCAGCGCTTGCAGGACTCCTGTGCGTGGTGGGATTCCGGTTGGTCGAGTGGCGCACGCTGCTTGAACTTGCAAAAAAGGAGAAGCTCGAAGCGGTGGCCTTTTCTGCAACGGCGCTTGGGACGGTGACCGGACACCTCATGAGCGGACTGGTGATCGGAATGGCCATTCATGCGGTTGGTCTGTATCTGCACCGAGGCTCGCGTCGGATCTCCATGGCTGACTCTGCGGCCCGAGCCCGTGGGGTTCGTGCGATGTTGGGAAGAGAGCATGCGCAAGCGCGGGTCACCGGTCATAGCAATCCGCTGCCGACCCATCATCGCTGGTTACGTCACATTCGCCATGAAGGAGTCCGGGCACCAACTGCGTATGTTCATCCGCAGGGCTCGGTGATTGGCAAGGTGGTGCTCGGTGATCATGTTCACATTGCTGCGGATACTTCTGTGCGGGCGGATGAAGGAGCACCATTTTTCATTGGACCCAACTCCAACATCCAAGACGGAGTGATCCTGCACGCGCTCAAGGAGAAGTATGTGGAGGTCGCGGGTGAGGAGTGGGCGATCTACATCGGCAAAGATGTTTCGATCGCGCACAACGCGCTGATTCACGGACCTTCCTACATCGGCGATCACACGTTCGTCGGATTCAATGCGGTCGTTCACGACTCTGTCATCGGTTCCGGTTGTTACATCGGAATTGGGTCGATTGTCGTCGGTGTGGAGATTCCAGATGGCCGTTTCGTCCCGCATGGAACGATCGTGGACAGTGCTGATGCGGTGGACCGATTGCCGCTGGCCTCCGAACATCATCGCGAGTTCAACGAAGATGTGGTGGAAGTGAATCGTGGCCTGGCGAGCGCCTATGCCGCTGCCGATGCGCTTGATGAACAGCGCAAGGAAGATGAGGTCATGGTTCGCGAGCTGGAAATCCAGCCCTGGCAAGATCGCTGGTTGATTCCCCCTCACACAGAGAGGTTTTAATGATTACCGAAGGAATGCTACTCGGGGCCGCGCTGCTGGTCCTGGTTCTGTTTGCACGAAGTTACGTCTACGTCTCCGAAGGAGAGGTTGCGGTCCTTACCCGTTTTGGAAGGGCGGTGCGGAGTCAACAAGACACCCTGCGCGTGCTCACTGCGGGACTCCACCGCAAGCTCCCCTGGGATCAGGTGCTGCGGGTGAGCATCAAGGAACAGAGCGTCGAGCTGACCGGTGAGGAGGATCGCACCGTGATGACCAACGATGGGATTGTGGTCCGTTATCAGTCCGCTCTTCGTTTCGCGCCGCTCAATGACAAGCTGGAACACTATTTGTTCGGCTTGGCCCGACCGATTGAGCACATGGTGGGAACCTTCACGTGCCTACTGCGCAACGAGATCGCCAACTTTCGAGTGCCACCAAGAGAAGGTGTGTACGGTCTGTCTACGCTCACCACGGCGGAACAGCTCATCGACGATTCCTTGGGGGCCTATGCGCTGATTCGTCGCGAGCGCAAGACACTGAATGAGCGTGTCACCGACTTTGGCAAGCGCTTGGTGGGTGACCACTTTGGGGTGCGACTCGAGGCGATCGATGTCATGAATTTCGAACCTCCCGACGAGCTGCGTGACGCGCTCAATACGGTGGTCCAAGCCAAAAGCGATGTCGATGCGGCGCTGTTCCGCAGCGAAGGAGAGTGTCAACAGCGACTCCTTGCCGCACAAAAAGGAGTCGAGATTGCGCGGGAGCGAGCGCGTGCCATCGAGGTTGAAATGGTCGCACTCGGATCGAAGCTCGCAGAGCTAGAACGCAACCAAGTGCTGGATGACTACGTGGCTCGGCGACGCGCTGAAGTCTTGTCCGAGTCGCGTCATGTCTATGTACGCGGGACCGCTCAACCGTCCACCACCCTCACGCGAAGTGCAGAACAGAAGGTGACACCATGACTCCCTGGCTTCCACTCCTGCTGGGTGCGATCACACCGATCGCAATCGCACTACTCTTATGGGGACTCCTGCGCGCAATCACGGTAGAGGTCGAAGATGAAGAGGCCCTGCTGGTCGAGCGCTTTGGGAAACACGTTGCCACGCTCAAGGAACCAGGACTTCATGGGCTTCCCTCGAAGCTCTTACCATGGGTGCGCCTTCGTCGGGTATCGCTGCGACGGGACTTTCTCCAGTTTGCGGACGTCCATGTCGCAGACCGAGAAGGGACCACGGTGATTGTCGATGTCTGGATCGACTACCGGATCGTAGATCCCGTCAAAGCAGAGTATGCCGTTGCCCAGCTTCAAGCGTCGCTGCACAGCCTTGTGATGCATGCGACGCTGTCGCTACTAGGTCGACGGACGTTCCATGAAATCCTGTGCGATCGGTCGGAACTCGGCGAGCTGCTGACGAAGGATATTAGATCCGATACTGAGAGATGGGGCGTCTCGATCGAGCTGGCGTTCATCCAGAAAGTGAGCCTGCTTCCTGAAGTCACCACGCGGATTCTGTCCACGATCTCGGCCCGGCTGGGCAGGGCACGGTCGGAGCTGCAAGAAGTTGGTCGATTGGCCGTTGCTACCATCGAAGCAGAAACCAGCGTCAAAGTGGCGACTCTGCTGGCTGAAGCAAAAGGTCAGTACCCACTCGCGGTGGGTCGCGCCATGGCGGAATTGGGAGTCCGCCCGAAGGTTCTTGCGGCCTACAACGAGCTGTATCGGCTTTCGCTGCTGCGGCCTCACCGGGCGACCGCTTTCATTGGCTTCGAAGACGAGGGAATGCGCGCCGTGGATGCCGCGATGCTGCCGCAGCCGCCTCAGTAAATTCCCAACATCGACTACTTGCCCGCGAGCATCTCGGTCTTCAGACCATCATCAGCGGGCTTGCTACCGATCCAGTTTAGGAACATCGCATCTGCGAAGTCTTTTCCTTCAATGGTGACCGATCCGCTTCCCTGCATCGAGATGGTGGTGCCTTTGCCCGGAGCGTAGGAAACGGTCATCACCGTCCCGTTTTTGGCATCGCCAATGGCCGCAGAAATCTTGTCGAGGTGTGGCTGTAAAGAGGCCGCCTTCGCCGCAGAGTTCTTTTCAAATCCTTCCTTGAACGCGCCGACCAGCTTGGCCTTTTCGACCTCGCGTAGGAACGTCATCTTGACCACCCGTACCGCGTCGGACTTGATGATGGCTGCGGCGTCGGTTGAGGCTTCCTCAAGGTACAGAGCACCGACATAGACCTTCACTACGAACTTCTTGCGGATTCCGGCACCATTGAGCTTGAGGGTCTTTCCTTCGACGCTGATCGTCTCGGAAACCTCGACTCCGGCAACCGGACGAGCCAACACGGGACTTGCAGCAAACAGGACAGTGGCGAGGGCAACGTGAGCGAACTTCATGGGGACTCCTCTTGGGTCTGTCAAGTGTAGGGGAAGTGGCCGTGGAAGTTCAATCCGATCGGCTCAGCCCCTCAGGCGCTGGTTCTGATTGTTCGGTCTAGGTGAACAAACAGGCGACTTGGGGCCAGTTTGTTCACCTGGTGCGGCGGTAACGAAGCGGAGCTATTTCTGCGGTGCGATGTGGAGCAGATGACCCGCTGAGTAGGCGCTGAATTCGGGGGCGTACATCGACTGAATGGTGGCGGGACCGACGCGGAAGTGACCGGAGAGGTTGGCGCGCAGTCGGTACTTGAAGGTGTACTGACCAACGGGGAGTTGTTCGAAGAAGAAGTTGGTTCCGCTGTCACGGATCTCTTCATACCAGCCGATTCCCTGATCCCACTTGTAGCGCGATACGGTGGTATCCGGCTCCATTCCTGCGGCACGGGGATCGCGCAGGTGAACGTACTCGGCGGCGTGCTTGGTTCGTAGTGAGAGCTGCACCTCGATCTGATCGCCAGGCTGAATCACCGTACCTTCGGCCAGGGGCGCTAGCGTCCACTCCTTGCCGTTGTTTTGGCGAAGGAAATACTTGCGCTCGACGTGGAAGAAGTCTCCGCTGCCTTCGGTCGGGAGCTTCTCGGTCGAAAAGTGCCAAGTGGTCGAGGCGAACATATAGCCCTTGGTGGCCTTTTCGACTTTCACCGTGTGGTGTTTCTGCGGCTCAACCTGCGCCCCCGGAATGATGATCTGGGTCTTGCCGACGTACTTATCTGGATCAAACGCAAACGACTGCACCATCGGTCCGACCGACACCGTCGCTTCCTCGCGGACTCCCAACGCCTTCTCTGTTCGCAGATAGTGGACCAGTGAGTAGATGACTTCTGCGGTCGCTCGCGTCGACTTCCACTGGCTGAGCTTCTTGTTGATAAGCAGCCACAGCACCAGACCATCCTTTTTGGAGTTTTTTGGGTCGATTTCCATCAGCACGCGCAGCGCGAACGCGTGCGATTCAATGGTGTCGTTGTACCAGAGCCACGAGCGATCCTCGGGGGCCCAGAACGTCCCTTGGTCTTGCACCGTCTTGGCAGAATCCATCACCGAGTCCCAAACCAGCTTGGCATCCTGTGGTCGACCCATCCGCTTGAGAGTGAGCGCGAGCAGTCCCTTGATATACGGAGAGTGTTTGCGCCACTTCTTAAACGTATAATCGAGGATCTCCTTTCGCTCACTCAGCGTCAGCGCATCGCCGGTCCAAGAGGAATCTGGATACGCGGTGGCAACGTAGTTTAGGAGGGTGAGAAATTCCCAGCAGCACTCCTCTTTCTTCATCAGCTTGACGTAGTCCTGCCGGAAGTGTTCGGCCAGGTACTGCCAGCCGCGCTGCACCATCTCTTTGGGAATCTCGACCTTGAACTCTGTGGCCCGTGCCAGGCCACTCATCAGGTACAGCGTCATGTACGGACTCGGTGGACCGCCCGGGAACCATGGGAACCCACCCGACGAAGTCTGCGCCTTCTTGAGCTTTCCTAACGCCGAATCCCGCTGAGCCTGCGCAATCTGTGGGTTTAGCGTATTTATCATTGGGAGCCCGGGATCGCGGCCTCCCTTTGACAGCTCTAGCCACGGCGATTCCTCTAACGTCATCTTGCGATTGGGATCACTTGCATCCCAACCATCAAGCTGTGTGGTGCGCTTGCTAAACTCCTCCGCCGACTTCGCAACCTGTGGGAATTCGCGATACACAGACGAGACAATTCCGGTCGATAGGAATCGGTTGAGGGTCTGTTCCACGCACTCGTACGGATACGTGGTGAGATAGGGAAGCGCTTTGAGGACCGTGTAAAAGAGCTGGGTATCGAGCGTCACCACCAGTTGTTCGTTGATTCGTGATGGATCATCGTTGCGTTTCAGATCCTCAAACGTCATGGTCCGCGAGTCTTTGTCCCGCAGCGTTACAAAGCGCGACTGGGTCAGGTGCATCCGGCTCGGCAGCACGGGCAGGGGACGCAGCTCTCCATCGGAAAAGTCACCTGCTTGCGCCGTTACTTTGAACGCATAGACACCGACTTTCGGGGGCGCGGACATCGCGAAGGTCAGGCTGGTTCCCTTGCCGGGCTCCACCGAAAACGGCTGACTCGCAGTGCGGACCTGGAACAGCGGCAGCACACTCTGCTGCGTCTCTGGATCGAGGATTTCGAGGAGGAGCTTACCTTTGAGAGGCTTGTCTCCTGCGTTGTTCACCATGACTTTGAGATCGGCGCTATCGATCTCGCGGAAGAAGCGCGGAAGATAGGGACGGACCATCAGTTCCTTGACGGTGCGGACCTCGCGACGCTCGCTCGCGCCCGAAAGATCCTGCGTCAGCGCATGTACCCACACGTTCCATGAAGTCACTGAGTCAGGGACCGTGAACTCGATCGCCGCGCTGCCATCCTTTTCGGTCAGGAGCTGCGGCACAAAGAACGCCGTCTCAGAGAAGTTCGATCGCAGCGCACTACCGGAGTCCCCTGATGTATCCGTCGCGGGCTGATCTTTGCCTTGCTCGTCCTTGGCCTTGTTTCTGGCCAGACTATCTTTGCCGCTGTCGGCCTTCGCTTCCGGTTCCGCTGGCGCTTTCGCCGGTGGTGTGCTTGCCGATTCTTCTCGAAGTGGGGCCGCCGATGCCATCGGTGCCGGAGGCGGCGCACCTGGTGCCATCGCTCGCATTCCCCCACCAAAGGCCATTCTGCCGCGCATCCCCGGTCCGCCGATTCCATAGCTGTCTGGGAACACCAACTGGTCCTCCGATAACGAGGGCACAGAGACGCTCTGCCAAATGCTATTCGAGTACACCCACTGCGGATGCTGACTGTCGAGGTTGACCCGACCATAGGAGATGCCGGTTCGGCTCGGATACAGGCTTGCAATCGACGGTGGCGAGTGCGGCGCGAAAACATCCAGGCTGCGGTCGTACATATACGCGAGCAGCTCGACCAATCCGGGGCCCAAGATGTTGTTCTGTGGACCGCGCACCGTGACGCGCCAGGTTTCCTTCTGTCCGGGACGCAGCTTGTCTCGGAACGTCGAAAAGGCCAGCTTGAGATCCTTGTTGTCCCAAGGAACAGAAATCGACAAGCTGCGCGCCATGTACTGATGGTCTCGGATCGCCCATACCTGGATGCCGATTCCGCCGCGATCCGCCTCGCTCATCGGTAGCTCTAGGATCGTGGCTGGGCTGGCCGAAACGATCCGTCGTTCGAGTAGTCGGCCATCGCGAAACAGCTCCACAAATACCGTTTGATTGGGCAGTCCGGAGCCAATCAGAATTCGTGCCTTGTCCCCAACGGAAACCTGGCTTCTCTCTGCGGACACCAGTAGGGGGAGCGGTAGCTTGCTGCTACTGGCCGCGACGACTACTTCCTTCCATGCTTCGGCGGTTGCCCCAAACTCATCTTGGGTCTTGTAGCGCAGCCGATACGTGCCAACCGGTAGATCCGGCAGCGTCACCACCGCCTTGCCATCGGAACCGTGACTGAGCTTGCCCTGAGCTTTGAGTTCTCCGTCGGCAAATGTCGCCAATATCGATTCACTCTGACGGCTGCGATCCCAGCGCGGAAACTGTCCGTCGCCTGGCGTTCGGTAGCGCGTCGGCTGGCTGGGGTCCGTGGGCGGTGTCGGGCGCGCTTGCTCGGCAGGCGGTAGGGTCTGGCTCGGTTCCTTGAGCGCAAACAGCTCATAGGTTCCCTCGCCCGCACGCGGTATCCCATCCAGGCTGTGGCGACGAATGGTCAGCTTGTCCTGATTGCCCTTGACGATGAAGCCGACCTCGCTCGCAATCGTTGCTTCAACGGCCACGAAACCCAGTCGGAAGCTGCGTTTGGCTGATCGAGTCTCACCACCCTCATCGGTTAGGTCCGCGCTGACAGCATAGGAGTACGTGAGGTACTTGCCCTTGCGTTCATCGGCTTCGGGAGTAAAGAGGATGTCAAAGCTGCCATCGGTCCGTAGCTCCGCGACTCCTGATCCCACCGTCTGTTCGTTGCTGCCGCCTTCTTCGCTCCCGCCAAAGCCGAAGTATCCCCACCACCACGGATAGAACGTCTGCCTTTTGATCCGCCACTTGATCTTGCCCTGCGTTACCGGCAGCCCAAAGTAGTACTTCGCTTCTCCGGTCAGCGTCGCTGGTCGGTTGAGTCGTAGCGCCACCGTGGGGTCTTTGAGGCTGACTTCGAACGTCGGACGTTTGTATTCCTCGACCTTGAGGTAGCCGTAGCCCGAGTAGTTGGTGGTTTCGATGCGCCAGTTACCGAGCAGTCGTCCCGTGGGAATCACGAACTCACCGGCCGCCGTACCAAATTCGTTGGTATGAGCCTGCGCCGTGGCCACCACCTGGCTGTTGGGATCGAGCAGCCGTACTTGCAGCGCGGTCTGCGGCACCACCTTCAGCTTGCCTTCGTTGTGCTGCCCCTCATAGGCGACGATCTTCCACAGGATCTTTTGACTTGGGCGGTAGATGCTGCGGTCGGAAAACACCAGCGCTGCGCGGTGGGTCGAGGGTTCGTGGTCGTAGCCCAAGTAATAGCTGTTCGGATCGACCGAGCGGTCTTTGCCAGACTCGGCCAGCACGAACACGCCGGTGTTGCCCACGGATGGGAATCGCGCCAGTCCGGTCTTGTCGGTCTTCTGTTCGGCGATGCTCTTGTGCTTCTCTTGCCAGTTCTGACGGTACAGATGAACCTGCGCGCCTTCGACCGGCAGGCCGGTTTCTCCCGAGACCACCGTTACGTCGACGTTGCTGCCGCGAGTCCGGCTCTGAATCACCAGGTCGGTCACGATCAAGTTCATCGCCTGAACGCGGTTCGCCCCATCGCTAAAGTCCGGCAGAAACGAAGCCATCACCACGTAGGCTTTCGGCCCCGACAGCGGTGGCGTGACAAACGTGGTGTGGGTTTGATAGTCGGGCGTCGCAGGTAGCTCTGCCGTCCACTCCACCGACGGTCGCCGATTGACGATCGACCGCATCTCCTGATAGCCCCAGAGCAGGTTGTAGTCTTTTGATGACTCGACCCGCGACTTGAGATCCTGCTCATAGGCGCGGAAGTACAGCTTGCCCAGGTTCTTGTGGGTGACTTGGATCGACCGTCGGCGCGCCCCATCGATCAACATGCTGGTGATCTGGAACTCTGGCGCTTCGATGCTCTGGACCATCGCTTGACAGCGCAGTCCGCCGTACGAGCTCGGGAACGCCTGCTGTCCCGCCACCGCGAGACCACGTGCCCGAACCAGATCACCGGTTTCACGTACGAACTGCGCCAGCAGTGCCTGACCACGCGCCCACCACTCTCGAGCTTTGTGCGAGGGCAAGAGCGTCTTTTCTAGGTAACCAATGATTGCGTCGCGGTCGGGCTTCTCCTGAAACGAGCTATGCAGCCGCTCGACTCGCACGAGCCGAGCTTCAAGCGCTGCATCGCCGTGACCTTGCTGCGCGTGCCACGCCTCCAGGTCCGACAGCACTCGTACGATCTTGGTGAGCGGGTGTACGCCCGGGTCGTCAAATGTACCGCCTCCGTCCACCATCGCTGGATCTTGGAGCAGCTTGGCAAACGGGAGCCGGAACACCTCATTTAACTGTTCAGGCGTCCATCCCTCGGTGTTGGCCAGGTGCGACACGAACAGATAGCTCAATGCGTCGCGTAGCGTGCCGCGAATGTGCTCTGGATAGTTGTTTGGCGTCACGTACGGGGCCAGTGACTTGACCGGCAGACCACCCAGCTCGACCCGACGCTGCCACAGTCGCTCATACGACCGCGCCGCTTCGAGGAAGATCTGCTCCTTGGTCCACGCTTTGAGGTCGACCGCTTGCTTGCTTTCGACCTTTTCGCGCCGTCCAATTTCCCACGAATAGGCCGACAGGTACGTCATCAGTGAGTGCGCGTAGTACAGCTCCAGCGCCGCTTGCGACAGCGAGTCCTTGGGCCACGGCTGTTCACGCAAGAACCGTACTGCCGTCTCATAACCGTGCAGGCCCACCTGAAGCTGGACCTCTTTGATGAGCGTCTCGGTCCACTCCTCGCCGTTGCCTTTTTGCTTGGCAGCGTCGCGAATGCTGGCGATGAGCGTGCGCGCCTCTTCCAGCTTTTGATCCTCGATGAGCTTGTCGACCTTCTTCCACTCTGAACTCCGGGGCATGCTGGTCCTTCCTGGCGGGGGCTTGTCGGGGGTAGGCACGGTGGCAGCGTGGGCATCGCTCACCGGATGAATCTCGTCTCGGTTGCACGCGGAGTGACCAAGCAGCATGGCCGAAAGCAGGACTGGCACCCATCCCAACCGTAGACACAGGCTTCGCGGAGGCTGAAACATGGCAAGAGAATACCGCAATTCCCAAAAACCGAGCAGCGAGCGCTCCGTTCGCAGATCCGCTCAAAGCTTGCAAATCGTGGGTAGCTTTGTATCCTGGCCGCGAGAAACTAGGCTTGCTCGGTCTACATCAACCCCTACAGAAATAGTTTTTCTGTGTAAGCTGTGCAACCAATCGGTCCCTGGAATAAAGACCGCTGGTCAGCCATTTCATCAAATACAGAACCAAATAAGCCATGACTCACGAAGGTTCCCCGGAGAGAGGTTTAGGAATGAATAAGACAGGCGTCATCTTGGGCACGCTCGGTGCCCTGATTGTCGGCTTCCTTGTCGGGCAGCGCGTGCATCTCGACAAAGACACCGATACGAGGCCCGTTCCCACGGCAGCCCCAGACTCATCGGTAGAGCGCTACAAGATACAAGTAGGCAATGCCCCGGTCACCGGCTCCCCAACGGCCAAAGTCACCATCGTCGAGTTTTCAGACTATCAGTGTCCGTTCTGCTCGCGGGTCGAGCCGACCCTCGAAAAGCTGAAACGCAGCTACGGCAAGGATCTGCGGGTTACGTTCCGTCACAATCCGTTGCCGTTCCATCCGAATGCCGCACCGGCAGCGCGGGCCGCGATGGCCGCACGCGAGCAGGGTGACGACAAGTTCTGGGCGTTCCACGGCAAGCTGTTCCAAAACCAGGACAAGTTGGATGACCAGCACTTTGAGCAGTTCGCCTCTGAGCTGGGCCTAAACGTCGCCAAGTTCAAGTCCGATCTCGGACAGAACCGCAGCAAGTACGACGAGCAAATCCAGCGCGACCAGGCCGAGGCTTCCAAGTTCGGTGCGCGAGGAACGCCAGCGTTCTTCATCAATGGTCGGCCGCTGTCGGGCGCTCAGCCCTACGACAACTTCTCCAAGATTGTCGATGAAGAACTAGCGACGGCGAGCAAGCTACTCAAGGCGGGCGTGAAGCCCGAGCAGCTCTACGCCTCGCTCATCCAAAACGGCAAGGAGCAAGCATCGGCAGACAAGCCCGCACAGCAGCAGGCGAAGCCGGAGTTTAAGCTCCCCGACCCCAGCGTTGTCTTCAAGGTTCCGGTTGGCAACGGCCCCGTCGTTGGCCCGAAGACCGCCAAGGTCACGATCATTGAGTACTCGGACTTCCAGTGTCCGTTCTGCTCGCGGGTCGGTGGCACCCTGGCCCAGATTCGTAAGAACTTTGATGGCGATGTGCGGATTGCCTTTAAGCAACTGCCGCTGCCCTTCCACAACAACGCCCACATCGCCGCCGAGGCTTCGCTCGCCGCGCACGAGCAGGGCAAGTTCTGGGAGATGCACGACAAGATGTTTGCCAACCAGCAGGCGCTTGATAAGGACAGCCTCATCAAGTACGCCTCGGAGTTGGCACTCGATGTCGGCAAGTTCAAGGCTGCGCTCGAGACCGGCAAGTTCAAGAAGCAGGTCGATGACGAGCTGGCTGAGGGGAACTCCTTCGGTGCGCGTGGCACTCCGTCGTTCTTTATCAACGGCAAGCCGTTCCATGGCGCGCAGCCCTTCGACAACTTCGAAAAGGTTATCCAAAACGAGATCAAGCTGGCCAATGCCAAGCTGCAGACCGGCACCGCTCCTGATGCCATCTACGCCGAGCTGACCCGGGACGGCAAAGACAAGGCCGAGGCACCGAAGCCTGCCGCGCAGCCGACGCCTGCCGAAGACAAGACCATCTACAAGGCGCTGATTGGTGACGCTCCGATGAAGGGCCCAGCCAATGCCAAGGTTACCATCGTCGAGTTCTCGGACTTCCAGTGTCCGTTCTGTTCGCGGGTCGAGCCGACCATCACCCAGCTTATGAAGGAGTACCCGAAGGACGTTCGGGTGGTCTTCAAGCAGCTCCCACTGCCGTTCCACAACAACGCTCATGCTGCTGCGGAGGCCGCGCTGGCCGCTCATGAGCAGGGCAAGTTCTGGGAGATGCACGCCAAGCTGTTTGCCAATCAGCAGGCACTGGATCGTCCGAACCTCGACAAGTACGCCCAGGAACTGGGCCTCAACATGAAGAAGTTCGCTGCCGCACTTGACTCGGGCAAGTACAAGGCCAAGGTCGATGCGGAGCTGGCCGAAGGCAACAAGATTGGCGCGAACGGCACCCCGGCCTTCTTCATCAACGGTCACAGCCTCTCGGGTGCTCAGCCGATTGATGCCTTCAAGGCCGTCGTCGATTCCTCGCTCAAAGAGGTCGACGCGATGCTCAAGGCCAAGAAGATCCCAGCCGCTAAGGTCTATGACGAGATCATGAAGAGTGCGGTCGAGAAGGCCGCTGCTCCTCCGGCGGGTGGCGACGAAGAGAACGACAAGACGGTCTACAAGGTCGAGCCGGGCGACGGTCCCAGCTTCGGCAGCAAGAATGCCCCGGTGACCATCGTGGAGTTCTCGGACTTCCAGTGTCCGTTCTGTTCGCGGGTGGTTCCGACGCTGAAGAAGATCAAAGAGACCTACAAAGACAAGGTCCGCGTGGTGTGGCGCAACTATCCGCTCCCGTTCCACCAGAACGCCAAGCCCGCCGCCGAAGCAGCCCTCGCTGCGCACGCCCAGGGCAAGTTCTGGGAGATGCACGACAAGCTGTTTGAAAACCAGCAGTCGCTGGATCGGCCCAGCCTCGAGCGTTTTGCCGCAGAGATTGGTATCGATGTCTCGCGCTTCAAGGCAGACCTTGACTCGGGTCGCTATAAGGCTCAGGTCGACGCCGACTTCAACTACGGCAACGGCCTCCCCGGTGGCGGCATGGGCACCCCGACCTTCTTTATCAACGGTAAGAAGATTGCCGGTGCCTATCCGTTCGAGAAGTTCGACGCCATGATCAAGGAAGCGCTCGCCGCCAAGGGCAAGTGATTCCCCGCTTACCCCATCCGCCGCTTCCCATCCGCCGTCCGCGCTTGACCCGGCTATAATGGCCGGGTGACGGTCCTTCAGAGTACGGCGGAGCCTCCCTCCCTTCCTGGTTCTCCTCATCAGACTTCGGTGGCCACAAGCTGGCTCGCGAAGATGCAAGCCCCGATTGAGGGGCTGATGCGTGCGCTCGATCACTGGTTGACCGACTCACTGCATGCCGGGCCGGCGATGGTGGGTCTGGCTCACTTGCTGGTGATCATCACCTTCACCGTGCTGCTGGCCTGGCTTGGCGGCTGGCTGTGCCGCTGGTTGAGCCGACGGTTTCTAGAAGCAGGCAGCGACTTGGCCTCTCAGCTCTTGGCGCTGTGCGCCAGGCCGCTGCGCTACGTGGTGTTGTTCATCGGTCTGTCCGAAGCGGTCGAGGATGCCTGGCCCGCGATGCGTGGTCCTGGTCGCTGGGTCGCAGGCTCGCTGTTCGTCCTGGCGGTGATCGTCGGCGTTCGCGGTCTTGGGTCGCTGTCGCGACTGCTGGTCGAGCTGGTGGTTCGTCCCAAGCTAGAGGTGCCCGACGAGTCCCACGCGGAGAGCACTCCGGGGACTCCGCGCAGCAGCTCGGGTCGGGCGCTGGTTCCGCTTCTGCAACGACTCGCTCAGGTGGTGCTGTGGCTGGCCGGGCTGATCCTGATACTGGACCACTTCGGCCAAAACGTATCGTCGGTCGTGGCTGCCCTGGGCGTGACCTCCCTGGCGATTGGTCTGGCGTCTCAGCAAGCGCTTTCGAACATCATTGCCGGGCTGGTCCTGGCGCTCGACCATCCGTTTCGGATTGGGGACCGAATTCGACTGCCAGGAGCCGAAGGCGGCGAGGTGCTCGATGTCGGGATGCGCTCAACGCAGATCCGGCTTGCAGACGGTAGCGTGCTGATCGTGCCGAATGCAGACTTGGTGGCAGCTCGGCTCGTCAATTTGTCAAACGATCAGGCGGTGCGTGCCGAGGTCAGACTCAGCGTGAGCGCGCTGCTAAACATCGATGAGCTGTCCCAGTTCTTGGAGCAGCAGACCGTTGTCGCAGCCGGAGAATACCTGGTCAGCCCGGCACCGCGAGTACACCTGCTGACGGTGTCCGATAAGGTCGACGTGGCACTGATCTTCTGGCTGACACGGCAGGCCGACCTACCGCTGATTGAGGAGCGACTGCGTCGGGTTGCCCTACGCAAGCTACAAGAGATCGCCGCACAGCTCGCACCCCAAACACGTCCCGCGTAGCTCCTAGGTAGGTGGCAGCGCTCGCTTCAGGATCTTTCCAGCGGGTGACAACGGCATCTCCTCGATGAAGCGAAGGCTCTTGGGGACTTTGTAGCGGGCCAGCTTGCTGCGCAGGAAGGCCAGCAGCTCTTCTTCCGTCGGTGTATCGCCGCTCTTGGCCACGACAAAGGCCCGCCCGACCTGTCCCCACTTTTCGTCGGGCACACCGATGACTGCGCACTGCTTGACCGCTGGGTGTTCATACAGAGCCCGCTCAATCTCAACCGGATAGACGTTCTCGCCCCCCGAGATGAACATGTCTTTTTTGCGGTCGACGATGAAGAAGAAGCCATCCTCATCGACTCGGGCCATGTCGCCGGTGTGAAACCATCCGTGTTGGTCAATGGCCCCTTGGGTCGCCGCTTGGTCCTCGAAATAACCCGAAAACATCGCCGGGCCTTTGAGGAGTAGTTCACCCGCCTCTCCAGTCGGCAGATCTCGACCATCCTCATCGACCACCCGTGCGCCGACAAAGGCATTGGGTCGACCGATCGATCCGGCTTTGCTGTGCGCAAACTCCGCCCCCATGCTGAAGCACCCTGGACCAAACTCGGTCATCCCGAATCCTTGCTTGAACGGGATGTCATGGATGCTGCGAAAGGCATGAATCAGCGGCACGGGCAGTGGAGCACCGCCACTGGTGACAAACCGCACCGAAGCAAACGAGGTCTTCGCAAAGCTCGGCGAGTCGAGCAGCATCTGATACTGCGTCGGCACACAGAAGAACATCGTGACCCGCTCAGCCTCGATGAGCCGCAGTAGCTCCGCTGCGTCCCACTTGCGCATCAGGATGACCGTGCCGCCTGATAGCAGCAGGGGCAGCGCATAGACCAGCAACCCACCGGTATGAAACATCGGCGTGTGCACGACCGTGACGTCTCCGGGCACAAGCTCATGAATCATGGTCGTGAGCGCGTTGTGGGCGACCATGCGGTGCGAGATCATCGCCGCCTTCGGGAGTCCGGTGGTTCCACCGGTGCCGAGCAGACACAGGATGTCTTCACCACTTGGACCTTCGCCCGCCGCAAACCACGCTGGGCCACCGTGGCTCGACTGTGTCACCACCGCTTCAAAAGACTCCGCACCATCAGCCGTTGTGGCTAAAGTTCCCGTGCGAAGGTAGGTGCTGAGCGTCGGATGATGGGTTCGCAGGTAGGACGCATGCTCAGCGTATTCGGGGCCATAGACGAACGCTTTCGGGCCAGTCTTGGCAACGACCTCGTGTAGCTCGCGGGGATGCAGGCGGTAGTTGTAGGGCGAAAAGATCGCCCCGAGCTTGGCGCACGCGAGCAGCAGATCGATGTACTCCACGCCGTTTTGGGCGAGCAGCCCCACCCGGTCACCCTTCACGACCCCCATTGAAGCCAAAAAATGCGCCAGCCGTGTGGCCCGGTGGTTGAGCGTCACATAGTCGAAGCGACCGCCATCCCCTCGCTCGACATCGACGATGGCTGTACGCGAGCCGAAGTACACCGCAGAGCGCGCTGCGTAGTCGACAGTCTGGGCGAAGCAGTCACGATACGCTGCGCCGGTCTGCGTGGTGGGTGCCGGGTGCGAAGGGTTCACAGGAGGACTCCTCATGAAAGGACCAGAGCGCCCACAGGCTACCAAACCGAACCGGTAGAGACCAAAGCCTGTGTGGACGCGACCCGCCGATTCGCCACGCAAACCCTACCCGGTGGGTCGTTCACCCAAAGCGAAGCGTTGACTGACCCAAGGCCAAGGGTCGGTTACCCAAAACGAAGCGTTGACTGACCCAAGGCCAAGGGTCGTTCACCCAAAGCGAAGCGTTGACCGACCCAAGGCCAAGGGTCGGTTACCCAAAACGAAGCGTTGACCGACCCAAGGCCAAGGGTCGGTTACCCAAAACGAAGCGTTGACCGACCCAAGGCGAAGGGTCGGTTACCCAAAACGAAGCGTCGTTCACCCTGGGGGCCGCGTTGTAGACCTCATGCGCTGGGGCGGAGGGATTCCACTTTTGCTGACGCGACCAGATCGGCTAAGATCGCGACTCCCCCTCTAGAAACTGAAGGGTAGGCAGGATTTATGCAGTACGCCCATCGTTTGGCGGGTCGACCTTGGCTGGCTCGGCTGGGTTTTGGCGCTCCGCTCGCAGCGCTGCTGGTTTCCGCCCTGTCACTGGGATTTGTGGCCTGCGGGCCCAAGCTGTCCGCTGTCAGCTCTGTGGCGAGCGTCGAGGTTGTGCGGACTCCCGTGGAACTCGAGGGTGCTTCCGGGCATCACGCAGTCAGCGGCGAAGAACGAGCCACCATCGGTCAGAAGATCACCGTCGCCGAGCATGCCCAGGCGCTGCTGCAACATGACGTAGGCGCTCGGCTGCTCCTAGACGGCGGCAGTGAGGTGCAAGTCACGGACAGCGGGATCAAGCTGAGCAAGGGCCGTCTGTGGGTAGATGCCAAGGGCGGTGGCCGTGTCGAAGTGGTGGTCGGAGAATACAGACTGCTCGCTTCATCGGCTGGCTTCGAGGTGGCGGGGGGCGGGAGTCCTGCCCGTCTCACCGTAGTCCGTGGCGAGGTCGCCTACGTCGGGGCAAGTCGCGGGCTGGTCCATGCTGGCGAGCAGCTCGCACTCGAGGCGGGTGGGGTGCCCAAGCTGGCCCCAGTGGCACTGTGGGATGACTGGACGGGTGGCCTGGCGTGGCCTGATCCTCGGGTCGGGCGCGGGGCACCTGGTCTTGGTGAGGTTGGGGCACGTAAGCCTGGTAACTTGGGCGAAGCGCGTTTTCCTCTGTCGATGAATCGTCTAGAGGTGCGGGTTCGCGTCGAGGACGATCTGGCGATTACGACGGTAGAGGAGACCTTTTTCAACCCCGCCGATGCCACGCTGGAAGGAATCTTCCGGGTTCGGCTGCCAGAGGATGCAATCCTGTCGCGCTTTGCGATCGATCGCCGAGGTCGCTACGTCGATGGCTACGTCAAGGAACGCGAGACGGCGCGGCGCGATTATGAGTCGAAGGTGTACGAAGGATCGACCCACGATCCCGCACTGCTGGAATGGGAGGCTCCGGGGCAGTTCAAGGCTCGGCTGTACCCACTGCCACCGGGCTCGACGCGCAAGGTGTTGTACACCTATAGCCAGTGGTTGCCGTTTGGGGGTCCGGGGAACTCACTGCGAACCTATCGCTTCCCGATGGGAGCCGCAGCCGGTGCAGGGGCACCGATCATTCAAGAGCTGGACATCGAGGTGGATGCCAGCCGCTCGACGGCCACAGAGGTTCGTTCGGGTCTCGGGGCGGTGCTATCGGAAGACCACAAGCGGGTGGTGATGCAGCGAACCGACTACGTACCAAGCGCCGACCTGGTGGTGGAGCTGCTCGGTGCGAATCGGCCCGAAGATGTGGCTCGCGTCTATCGCGTGAGCCATGAAGACCCGCCGAGGCCCGGTGGTCACTCTGCGAAGGCGGAAGATGACTATGTGCTGATTCGGACGCTGCCGGCACCAGTGCCAACCGCGAGTGAGCGGGCACCGGTCGATCTGGCGCTGCTGGTGGATGTCTCGGCGGCGACCGATGCGACCCACTTGGCGATGGCGCGGACGCTGATCGAGTCGGTGCTGCGGCGGCTTGGCCCTGATGACCGCGTGGTGCTGCTTGGGGCGGATCTCGACGCGCATGCGCTTCTGACGAACCGCTCGGGCAAGAAAGAAAAACCAGCACTGCCGACCTGGATTGCGATGGGGAGCGAGACGTCAAACCAGCTCCTGGAACAGCTAGGGCGGGCGACGACCGGTGGCGCGACCGACCTTGGGCGAACCCTTGGCCAAGCCGCCGCGATGCTGGTGCCGAATCGGCTTGGCGCGGTGCTGTATGTGGGAGACGGCAAGCCAACGGTCGGAGAGCTATCTCTGCCGGCCTTGCGGGAGCGACTGGCCAGCCTGCCGCAGCCGCTGCGACTGTACGCGGTCGGTGTGGGCGACGAAGCCAACCTGGATCTGCTATCCGGTCTGTGTGATGCGAGCGCGGGCCAAGCGTTCCGCGTTGGTGACCGTAGCAGTGCCGCCGAGACTGCGCTGCGCGTGGTGACACACCTGAGCCGTCCAGCGGTGAGCAAGCTCCGCGTGGATGTCGGTAGCTCACTCGACCGGGTCTATCCGCGTGAGACGGTGGCGGTGCGTGCTGGTGAGCCGCTTTTGATCCTGGCGCGACTCAAGAAGCGCCTGCCGCAGACCATCACCATCGAAGGGGTGCAGCTTGGGCAGGCCTTCAAGCGGACCTATCGCCTAGAGGGACACAACATCGACAACACCTCGGATCTCCGGCTGCGCTGGTCGCAGGCTCGGCTGGGTCAGCTCCTAGAGGGCGGTGCCACCGTCGAGGAAGTTGCTGAGCTGGGCGTTCGTCAGAACCTGATTACGCCCTATACCTCTTACTACGTGCCCAGTGAAGAAGAGGTGTCGTCACTGGAGCGGACGATTCCAGAGGTTCGGGCTGCGGGTTGTAGTGGTCGCTCTCCGATGTCGTTTAGCAAGAGCGAGTCTGCCCCAGCCGCAACCGGGGCACCATCCCCGATTGTGGCGAGTGACGAAGCTCCGCCACCTCCACCGGCTGAGGGTGCGATGGGGGGCCGCAATCGTGCAATGAAGCAGGGTGAGAATGAGCGTCGCCGGGAAAAACGAGACACCAATGACGACGCCAAGGTGGCAATGGCCGATGAAGAGGCCAAGCCTTCGGCACCACCGGCCCCTGCGGCAGCTCCCAAAGCGTCCAGGCCACGGGATGTACCTGAGTTGGCGGCGATAGAGGCTCCTGCTCCGGAGAAGAAGAAGATGAGGCGGGCCGCCAGCAAAGACAGCGACAAGCTGGCCCTAGATGGCGATGACTTCGGGTCTGCTGGCTTTGGTCTGATTGGCACGGGCAAAGGTGGCGGTGGCACCGGCGAAGGGACGATTGGGCTCGGCAACCTCGGTACGATTGGCCACGGCGCGGGAGGGGGCGGCTATGGAGCAAAGTCTGCTTCACTACGTGGACGCAAAGGCCTTGTGCCAGAAGTCGTGCCCGGGACCGCTGAAGTACGCGGTGCCCTCGACAAAGAGATCATTCGCCGGGTCATCCGTCGCCACCTCAACGAAATGAAGTTCTGCCAAGAACGAGAGATGCTGCGGGGGGGCCGAGCGATCGGTCGTGTGGTCCTCCAGTTTACGATTGGCGGCGACGGCGCGGTCCTGGCGAGTACCATTCAGAGCTCGACGGTGGGCAACCCAGCGATTGAGCAGTGCATGGCCCAAGCGGTGCGGCGCTGGGAGTTCCCCAAGCCTCGCGGCGGCGGGGTGGTGGTGGTGTCCTATCCGTTCATACTGCGGTCGAGTGGCGATGACTTGGGCGGAGGGGGCTATGCCGAAGCTCCGTCCATGCCGGCTGTAGAGATTTCGACGCCAGACGTCACGGTACTGGTGGGAATCGTCACCCACCGGCCCAAGGGCTGCTCGGCGGCTTCCACGCAGCCGCTCGATGAGCGGAGACAACTGTGGAAAGAGCGACTTACGGGCGGTGTGCGCAAAGCGATGGAGGTTCTTCAGGATGCGGTGAGTGGCTGTGAGATCCGTCGCTGGTCTGAGAGACGTGAGCTGCTGCGACTGATGCTGCGCAACGTGGGTGGACCCCAAGGCATGGTCGAGCTGTATGGCAACTTGTCCGATGAACCCGATGATCAAGAGTATCTCCGCCATGCGATCCTCGGCGAGGTGCGCAGCCCGCGTGATCTGCGGGTGGTCTATGACGGACTTGGGCTCGGCGATGAAGAACGGGCGGTGCTGGCTCAGGAAGTGGTCGCCAAGGCCAAGTCGCTTCCTGAGCGGCTGACTCGGCTAGAGGAGCTGCTTGCGAAGTGGCCAGGTGACATCAAGCTGCGAATTTTGCGGATGGAAACCGAAGAGTCACTGGGCGAAGCCGAGTCGGCGCGACGCACGGCAGAGGAGATTCGTTCGGACCCGTATGCCGATGCGCAGGCGCGGACTTCCGTGGGTGAGCTGTTCGTTCGCTTGGGCGATGAAGTCGGTGCTCGGCGGGCCTTTTCGGAGATCGTCGAGTTTGCTCCGCAAGACCCACTGGCTCGGCGGCGGCTCGGGGACTTGTATCGGGCGCATGCCTGGTACGACGAGGCCTACCGTCAGTACGAGACGCTGCTGACACTTCAGCCGGGGGACAACTCGGTACTGATCCTGCTGGCTGCTGCTGCTGCGGGTTCCGGCAAGGTGGAAGAGGCGCTCGGACTTGAAAAGCGAGTCGTCGGCGATGCCGAGCCGGGCAGCGAGAGTGGACTCGCCAAGGTTGCGCTTCTGTGGTCGAGCCTGCGGCTGGCTGAGCTGCGAGATCAGGCGCGGGTGCTGAAAGGCAAGGACACGGCCGAGGAGCTGGCGCTGCTCGACCTGCGAGCCCGGCAAAGTGGGATCGAGGGGCTGTATCGTCCGGTGCGCGTGCTGCTGACCTGGGCTCACCCTGAGGCGGATCTGGATCTACGGGTGGCTGCGCCGGGTGAGTCGGCAGGGCCGGCGATGGATTTGGCTCCGCAGTTTGGGCTGCTGGGCTGGCATAGCCACAAGGATGCCACCCCACTCGGGGAGTACTCCGTCGAGGTGCGTCGTCAAGACCGGGCGCGAGCGATTGGCTACGACGTGGTGCTGACGGTGATTGTGGGTGAGGGTCAGAAGGACGAGAGGCTGCTGAGCAGCAAGTTCAAGATGGCCGGCGAGCTGGACTCGCGTCGGTTCCTGCTCCGTGATGGACGGCTGCTGCCACAGTAAGAGGTCGCCATGGATATGCTTCGATTGAACTGCAAAGACATGATGGGCCTCGGGCGGCTCGTAACGGAGCGGCTCTTCATATGGGCAGCTACGACAGTGATGATGGTCGGGGCCTGCACCAAGCCAACCCCACCGCAGCCCACGGTGGCTTCGGTAGAGGCGAGCCGCGATGGTGCGACGATCAAGCGGGCGAAGGTGACGCTGCCGATCGGTCGGAACCAGCGACTGGAAGCGGGTAGCGAGGTGACTACGCCTGCGGGGGTGCGCGCCTCTCTGTATCTGGATGCCGGAGCGTGGGTGCTTCTCGACCAGGGCAGCGCGCTGGCTCTGCTAGACAAGGGGCTGGAGGTCAAAAGTGGCCGTGCCTGGGTCGATGCTCGCGTCGGGACGGATGTTCCGATCATGGTGGCGGGGGTGTCGCTGGCGGCGCAGCGGGCTGGCCTAGCGGTGACCATCACCGAAGGCGGCGCGAAGATCTACTGTGCCAGCGGTCAGGTGGCATGGAAGTCGGGAGAGAAGTCAGGTCGCTTGGAGTCGGGTCTGACGCTGCTGGTCAGCGGGAGCGAAGCGAAGCAGACGGCGCAAGCGCTGTGGGATGACTTCACGCTGGGCTTGGCGGAGCCGGGACCACTGCGGGCGCTGGAGCCAGCCGGTGTGGGACAGCTCACGGCGCGACCGGCGACGGGGCTTGGCACGGCCCGGACCCCGCTCATCGTTCGAGCGCATGACGTAAACGTCACCGTTGATGGGGACTTGGCGACGACGACGGTTGAGCAGACGTTCTTTAACCCACGTTCGGAGTATCTCGAAGGCCTGTATACGGTGCGCCTGCCGGAGTCGGCGATTCTGGAGCACTTCTCGGTCGCCGAAGGGGACCAAGCACCTCGTCGTGGCACGGTGCTACCGATGGACCGTCAGGGCAGCGGCGTATCCGGCTTCACGGCCAACCTGGAGTGGGCGGGTGCGGGCCGCTACCGAGGGCTCGTGCGCAACATTGCGCCCGGCAAAGTGCGGCGGGTGGTGCTGCGGTACCGCGAGTGGCTGCCACATATCCCGTACTCAGACGCAGTCCGAAGAACGTATGTCTATCCGATGGGCCAGAGCGCCCAGATGCAAGCGGGCTCGCTGTCGAACCTGGGTGAGTTTTCGCTGACGGTGGACGTGGCTCGAGCGCAGGCTTCGGCACTGCAAGCCGGGATGGGGGCCCAGATTGACGGTGCAGTGGTGACGCTGCGGCGCAGTGACTTCAAGCCGTCCTCGGATTTTGTGCTGGATCTAATCGATGGCAAAGAGCGGGTAAGCGAGCGGCTGATTGGCTTCCGAGGGGACGAGCTGGATGGGCAGCGATATCTACTGATTCAGCCGGTGCCAACGCCGGGCAAGCCGCCCAAGGGTCTTGATGTGGTGCTGCTGGTGGATGTCTCAGCGGGAACCGATGAGGCGCGGCTGAGCTTGGCCAAGAGCGCGGCGCAAGCGGTGCTCAAGCGTCTGACGCCGGAAGATCGAGTGGCGGTGGTAGCGGCTTCGCTCAGCTCGGCGACGCTTGGCAGCGAAGCGATGGCAGCGGCGACCAAAGAACGAATCGAGCAGCTCGATGCGCAGCTTAGCAAGCAGACGCCAGGTGGCGCGACCAACCTCCAAGGTGCGTTTCAGCGAGCGGTGGAGCTGCTGCCGCGTGGCCAAGGTGCGGTCATCTACATTGGAGATGGTCGTCCAACGGTGGGCGCGCTGACCCCGCGTGAGCTACGTGAACACCTCCAGCGCCTGGGCGAGCTGCCCCGCTTCTTTGCGGCGGCGGTGGGTAGTGATGCCAACGTGACGCTGTTGGAGTCGCTGTGTCACTCCGGGGTTCGCTCGGGAGTGGTGCGGATAGAGGATGCTCCGGATGCCTCGCGGGCGGCTCTGTCTCTGCTGGAGAGAGTGGCCCAGCCGAGTCTGACCGGCGTTCGGGTGGAGCTAGGTGAAGGCGCGGATGTGGTCTATCCCGATGAGCCAGTGACGATCGAGAGCGGCGATTCTCTGACTGTGGTGGCCCGGCTGCGCGCCGACCGAAGCATGCCGCAGAAGCTGACGGTGCGAGGTCTGCGCGATGGCCAGCCGTTTGTCGAGCAGCATGATGTAACGGTGCGCTCGATTGATGATGGTGGTGATCTGGCGCGACGCTGGGCGCTGCTGAGAATGCAGGGGCTCTTGGAACGGGCTTCGGGCAAAGAGGCGATTCTCGACATTGGGAAGCGGTTCCAGGTGGTGACTCCATGGACCGCCATCGTGGTGGAGCCGTCGGGCGGGGAGACCTATCGACCGCTGGTGGGCGAGCTAGAAGCCGGTCAGTTTGTGCCGCCGTCTCTGCGGGGCCAAGCACCGCAGGACGCGGCGATGGTGCTGGAGGCGGGGGTTTCGACGCAGAGCGTTCGTACGGTGAGCGTCAACGAAATGTACGTGCGAGCACTGGCTGGTCAGAGCAGTGCTGCCAGGCTGTGCTACGAGCGACGGGCTGCGGGCAACCCTGGGCTGTCGGGTCGCGTCGAGCTAAGGGTCAAGCTCGGCCTCGATGGGCTACCCAAAGACGTCAAGGTCACTTCTTCGACGCTGCGCTCCAAAGAGATCGACTCGTGCATCGAGCGGGCGCTGATGGCGGTGAAGCTGCCAGCGGCTCCGGATGGCAAGCCGCATGACGTCGACTACGCGCTCCAGCTTACCCAGCGGGAGCATGACGATGGGCCTCAGAGGTGTAGTGCAGCCTCGCGGGCCTATCTACAGGTGCGACGGTCGCTGTGGCGGGAACGATTGGCCAGTCATCCCGGCGTTGAAGGTGGCATGACGGTGTTCAGAGAGGCCGAGGCGCGCTGTGAGCTAAAGACCTGGCTGGATCGACGGGCACTGATTGACATTCTGCGCGTCCACGTCGGTGCCACTGCGCAGCAAGTCGATCTGTACCATCGCTTCGATGACAGCGACCACTCCCAAGAGGTTCAGTCGCACCTGCGGCGCGAGATCCTGCGTGCGGTGCGGACTGAGGCGGACATTCGGGCGGCTCAGAGTGGGCTGGCGCTGGATGGCGGAGTCGATCAGGCGCTGCTCGCCCAAGAGTTAAAGAAGGCCAAGACGATCGAGGAGCAGCTTGCGGTGGTGCGGCGGTTTTTGGCGCTGCTGCCGGACTCCCTGTCACTCAAGCTGAAGCTGTTGGCATTGGTGGAAGAGGCGAGCGCGGCCAAGGGTTTGGCTGCGGCTGGCAAGCAGGCGCTGTTTTCCGAAGCCAACCGGTTGATTGAGTCGCTGCGCATCGATCCCGGTGCCGATGCAGCGGTTCGGCAGGCGGTCGGTGAGTACCTGATTCGTCGTGGAGAAGGTGCGGAAGGGGCCCGGGCGCTGTCAGAGATTGTCGAGTTTGCCCCGTTCGATCCATGGGGTCGGCGGCGGCTTGGGGATCTCTATCGTGCGCACGGATTTTCTGATGCGGCCTACCGGGAATACCAGGGTCTAAGCTGGCTTTTGCCCCAAGATGAGGGGGTGATGCTGCTGCTCGCTGATGCGGCGGCGGCCGTGGGCCGTACCGATGAAGCACTGCGGTTGACCAGTCGCGTGGCCGAGGCGGTGGGGGCTCAGAAGACGCAGAAGGGGGCACCGGCGTGGGCGCGGGCGCTGTATGCGGTGAGGCTGGCTCGTCTGATCAGCGAAGCGGGCAAAAAGGGCGACCAAAACTTGCTGGGACAGCTTCGCGTGCGGGGTCGGAGTGACGGAATCGCGGGCTATGCGGGCAAGCTCCTGATCGCGGTGACTTGGTCGCATCCAGACGCGAAGCTGGAGCTACAGATCACGCCACCCGGTCGAGGGAATGAGCCACAGCGGGCCGGAATCCTCGGTGGTGAGGTGGGGATTGAGGCGCAGCGCTATGATCGTACGGATCCGGGCGAGTGGCGGATTCGGGTGGTCAAGCCGAGTGGCGAAGCCAGCTCAGGCGAATACCAGGGCGAGCTGACGGTGCTGCAGAGCGCCGGGACGGCGGAGGAACTGGTGTTGCGGCAAGCGCTGTCGCTGAGCGCAGCGAACAGTGCGACGCGGGAGTTTGTGCTGCGAGGCAAAGAGCTGAGTCCGGCCAAGCAAACTGGCGCGAACTGAGGCGAGATCGGGCTGAACAGTGGGTGGGCAGCGCTGGGTCACGGCCGCTCGGTCAGCAACCGTCCGGCCGTGAGTGCGTAGTCTATCGAGGCTTGGGAGTGTTTGGACCCAGTGCCGACAGAATCTGTGTGATTTTGTCTCCCATCACTTGAACGTGCGGCATGAAGTTCATCGTGATGTGATTGCCGGGGATGTGGTGGACTGCGCTGCCTGGCCGGGCGAGTCGAATCCACGGCAGATCCTCGCTGTCGCTGGAGCCGTCTGTTTGCTCTAGCGCCAGGAACAAGGTGAGCTTGCAAGCGATCGGCTGCGGTTGATAGCGAGCGAGCGCGTTTAGGTTGATGCGCGACAGCTTGAGGATCTGCTGCGCCTCCGGGAGTGAGACGTTGGGGAACAGCTTGTTGGCCTTCTTGGCGCGCTCGACAAAGTAGCGAATCTGCTCATCCGGTAGGAGCTGTTTGAGATCGTCGAGACCATCCGGAATGTTCACCGCAACCTTGAGCAGATAGGCCAGTACCTCGGAGTCCTCTAGCTCGTGCTGGGGAAGCTTGGCCGGATCGGCGGTATCAATCAAGAACAGACCGTCAATCTGCTGACCAGCGCGGAGCAGGTGTTGGGCGATCTCGTAGGCGAGCGCACCGCCAAAGGATGCTCCTCCGAGCAGATATGGGCCGGTGGGCTGTCGCTTGCGAATCTGGGCGGTGTAGTGTTTGGCCATCCGATCGATGGTATCGAGAGGTTCTACCTGTTCATCGAGTCGCTCTGCTTCGACACCGTAGATCTCTTGCGGGGAACCTGTGGCCAGTGCGAGTGCCAGGTAATTGAAGACGTGACCACCCGCCGGATGGACCAGAAACAGCGGCTGCTGCGGGTCTCCCTCTTTGATGCGAACCAGGCAGCGGGGTAGTACACTCTGCGGCGCTTTGATCTCGGACTTGCTGGCTTTGGCGCGGGTGATGATCTCGGCCAGACCGGAAATGGTGGGACTCTCTAACAAGCTGTGCGGAGACAGATCCACGCCCACTGCATCGCGCAAGCGCGCCGTGAGCTGGACCGCGAGCAGAGAGTCTCCGCCGATGTCAAAAAAGTTGTCGTGAATACCGATCAGCTTGATGCGGAAGAACTTCTCCCAGATGCCGCAGATGGTTCCTTCCAAATCACTGCGCGGTGGCACGTAGGCTGTCCCGGTGGCTGGCCGAGCCTGTCCTTCGGTCGCCGATTGTTCTGGCATTCCGTCCGGTTCATGTAGCTCGGGGTCGCCGCTGTTTTGCATTCGCGAGTCCAAGCTGCGCATCGACACCACCACCTGGGTCGCATGGCCAGCCAGCACCCTGCGGAATACGTCCAAGCCTTCGGAGCTAAGGAGTCCTTCGCTGAGCACCGGACGCCGTGCCGTGGCATCCGTGTCTCCGTGCATCATCGACAGCGGTAGCTGCATTTCGACCGAAGCGCTGGCATTGCGCTTGGGAAGATTGATCACGACTTTGCCGATGTGCTTGGCCCGCGCCAGCAGATCCATGGCCTCATCCAGCCGACGCAGAGAGTAGGCTTGGCACGGCAGTGGACGGAATACTCCTTCGCCGAGTAGTTGCAGAATCTCTGAGAACATGTCTTGGTAGCCAGGGGTTCCTGGATACAAGTTGACCACAAACAGAGCGGCACCCTTTTCCAACAGCGAGAGCGGAATCGGCGTGTTGGCCAGGACATCACGTCGGCCGATCTCTAGGAATCGCCCGAACGGTGCCAGGACCGACAGACTCTTGGGAATGAACTCGCCAGCCAGGGAGTTCAGTACGACATCAACGCCAGAGCCACCAGTCTCCTCCATGATCTGTTCGGCGAATGCCACAGAACGGGAGTCATAGACGTGTTTGATTCCCAACTGAGTCAGAAACGCTCTCTTTCGTGCACTACCAGCGGTGGCAAAGATTTCTGCGCCAATCCACTGCGCAACTTGGATTGCTGCAAGTCCGACTCCTCCGGTTGCGGCGTGAATGAGCACCGATTCACCGGCTTGGAGTCGTCCCAGTCGGTGCAGTCCGTAATACGCCGTCAGATAGGCGATGCCCAGGCTGGCCGCTTGTTCCCAGGACAGGTGCGCGGGCTTGGGAAACACAGAGGAGGCTTGGACGGTAACCATGGCGCTCAGGCACGGTCCCTCTGTAGCGATCACCTCCATTCCCGGAGTCAGTCCTACGACATCGGGACCGACATCAAGGACGACACCTGCGCACTCCAGACCAAACGTAATCCCAGTGCTCGGAGCAGGAATGATGCCGAGAGCTTGCAGCACCTCCTTGAAGTTGAGAGCGACTGAGTGAACTTCGATCTCGACTTCGCCGAAGCCAGGTGGTCGACGGCTGGCCGGTTTTACCCCAAGTGTCTCGAACATCCCGGGCTTGTCCAGGGTGATCGAAAAGTTGGTCCAATCCAAAAACGGTCCGTCAGGTCCATTCTGTGGGAGCTTCATGGCGACACCTTCACCAGCACGTAGTCTTCCACTTCAACCAGCACACAGCCGTCTGTGTCCATGATCGTGACGTGGATGTGCATCCTCTCTCGGCCACCTTCGCTGATCTGTTCGAAGGCAGCGTAGCTGTAGACGCAGCTTAGGAGCGGTCTGAGTACACGGATTTTTCGATAGGTAAACGGCAGATAGTGAATCGGACTTCGGGTCGCGACAAAGCCGGTTGCGGAGTCGAGAATGGCCGGGTGTAGCATGAAGACATCGAGATCCGATTCCAGGGTTCTTGGGTGCTGGATGAGAGCCAGTCCTCTTCCTCGACCAAACCTTGCTTGCAGCAAGTTGTTCCAGCGCGGACCAAACTCCATCGGTCTCTGTTTGGTCGTCATGGTTTGCTCGGCCAAGTTGAGCTGCTGGGGCGTGTCGTGAACCAGTCGCTCAATGTCATGGCGGACCATCGTCGGTGTGGGAATCGTCGCGATTCGTCCGCTGGCGTGGGTCTGCCAGCCTCGCTCCGGTGAGGGACGACTCTCGATGGTAAACTCGCACTCATCGCCCTTTCCGGTGGGTCGTAGGATGGTGCGTACTTCCGGTTCGGCGTCTTCTGCTGCAATCAGCGGAGAACGGAAAGAGACATCGCGTAGCTCCACTGCGGCCACGGTGGCCAAGTGTGCTTCAAATGCTGCTCGCGCCAGCTCTAGGTAGGCTGTGCCAGGAAGCGTCGGTTTTCCCGCAACACGATGTTCCGTGAGCACCCAGCGCTTGTTGCCCGCCAGACGGGTGGCATAGATTTCTGCGCCGCTTTCATCGACCATGAAGCGATCGAAGAGAGGATGTGCCAGCTCGCGATACTGCGATGCCGATGCCGTTTGGTGAGCAGCCGCCTGCGGGTCGGTCTGACCTCGGGCACGAGCGGAATCGACAGCCATACCGACCTCCCGCCAGGCATCCCAGTTGATCGATGCCGTGAGTCCTCGGCTGTGCAGTGAGCGATGATGTGCGAAGGCGTCTAGGAAGGCATTGGCTGCACTGTAATCGGCCTGGCCGAAGCCTCCCACGACCGAGTTGAGAGAGGAACAGAGGATGAAAAAGTCTAGGTCACGCTGCTGGAAGATTTGATCGAGCACCAGCGTTCCCATCACTTTCGGTGCAAGGACGGCCTCTGCAGATTCGCGAGTACGGCGCTGGATTACGCCACCTCCCGGTACTCCAGCGGAATGAATCACCCCTCGGATGGGACCAAATCGTGACACCGCGCCATCCACTGCGAGACGCATCGCCTCCAGATCGGTGACGTCTGCACAGACCACCATGACCTCTGCGCCCAGTCGTTGCAGGTTTTCAAGCTTGTGGAAGCGCTGCTTGATCTCATGGTCGTTGGCATCACTGGGTTCTGGTGTACGCAATCCTGGCCACTGGCTGGAGCCGCGAACCGGGTTCTTCGAGCTGGACCGGGCACTCCGCTTGTTGGCACCCTCAAGCTGCCCGGCCAGTCCGGTCCGACTGATGAGCAAAAGCTTGGCCTTGTAGCTGCGCGCCAAGTACTCTGCCAAGATCATGCCGATGCCACCGAGTCCACCCGTGATGAGGTATGTTCCACCCTGGCGAAGACGTGGGGGTTCGCCTGTAGGTTTGGGAATCCGCATCGCTCGGTACTGCAGGACATAGCGCAGCAGCCCACGATAGGCTACGGTCGGATCTACCGAGGTAGAACTTAGCTCGGCAGTGATGCGCTCCGACACGGACTCCTGATCGTTTGGTGTGAGCTGATCGAGCGCCAGATCGATGTGGCGGCAGGTCATGTTGCGATATTCCTGCGGAATGACCTTGCACGGACCGGTGACCAAAGCACGATCAGGACGGACGTGTTGATCGTCGCTGAGCACTTTGTACGCAGCGCTCGTCACCACATCCATTCGTAGCGACTCCGTTTGGATCTGAGAGCCGAGTGCACGTGCCAGCTTGGTCAGGCTGAAGAACGCCAGGTTCTGTGCCTGCGCGATGCTTCGTACGGAGGGGGATTCACCATCTGCGCCGATGTTCCAAAGATGGACAATACGACGTGGACTCTTGCCGACCCGCGTAAGCTCCTCGACGATCCGTGAATAGGAGTCCTCAGAGCCAGGATCAATCGTGTAGTCATCCAGGTGATCATGCGCAAAGTCTGTGCCGATGCGGACCGTGGTCACGGCTTGTCCTTGCTGCCGCAGCCGACGTGCGATGTTCAGGCACAGCGGGTGATCGTTGATCAGAAGCAGCCAGCTCTGTTGCTCACGCAGTGGCACTGCTTGGAGCTGCTCGGTGTGCCGCCAGGTTGGTTGATACAGAGCCGAGTCGACCTCCGCCCCTTTGGGAGTCGGCGTGCTTTTCAGCTTGGGAGCACCCATGATCTCGACCGCACGGTGTACCGGATCGATCCAGAATCGCTCTCTTTCAAACGGATAGGTGGGCAGTCTGACCCGCTGACGGCGTTCGTTCTTGTAGAGCGATTTCCACTGCACCGTACAGCCTGCAAGCCACAGTTTTCCCAGTGCATGCAGCATGCAGAATGTGTCCGATTGAGTTCCGTCCGGTCCGCGCAGAGAAGACACAATGACACGCTTGGCGGTTGGATCGGGGTGCTGCTTGGCCAAGATGCTGAGCGTCGATCCGGGACCAATTTCCAGTAGCACCCGGTCGGGCTCCTGTAGCACAAACTCTAGGCCCGGAGAAAAGCGCACCTCTTGGCGAATCTGCCTGGCGTAGTAGTTCGGATCGGTGGCTTCTTCGGCGGTGATCCAGCGTCCGGTCACGTTCGAGATGTAGCGAAGCTGTGGTGGGTGGAGCTTGATTCTCCGCACTCGTTCGATGAACGGTTGGAGCATCGGGTCCATCATCGCCGAGTGGAAAGCATGTGAGGTCTGGAGCCGCCGACCTCTTAAGTTGTCGGCGCTCAGTCGCTGTTCCAGTGCGATGACCGCAGGCTCTGGACCTGCGACCACACAATGGGAAGGACCGTTGACTGCGGACAGAGACAGCGAAGGAGTGAGCATCGCCCGCACCTGCTCCTCTGGCAGCGGCACCGCCAGCATCGAGCCCGGTGGCATCTTCTGCATCAGGGCACCGCGCTGCACGACCAGCGTGGTGGCATCGGCCAGCGACATAACGCCTGCCAGACACGCCGCCACCAGCTCTCCCAGTGAGTGTCCGATCATCGCGACCGGCTGGATCCCAAGATCCATCCAGAACTTCGCCAGCGAGTACTCGATGGCAAACAGGGCAGGCTGGGTGATCGAGGTCTGGACGAGCTGCTGCGTTGCCTGCTCCTTCTGGGAATCAGCGGGGAATAGAATCTGTCGCAGATCACAGGGTAGCTGGGGCCGAAAGTGATCGCAGCAGAGGTCAAGCTGCTTGCGAAACAGTGGCTCTCGTTCGTACAGCTCGCGACACATATTGACGTACTGCGAGCCCTGTCCCGAAAACATAAACACCACACCCGGCGCACTGCTCGGTGCCTCTGCGGATAGCATGCGCTTCGGATCTTGGCTGTGGAGTGCGGCGAGCGTGTCCGTCGGATCACTCCCTACCACGAAGCGGCGATGGGTCATCCCACGTCGTCCGAGCTGGAGGGTGTAGCCGACATCCGCGAGCGACACATCGCTGTGCGCTTCCAGATGGGAGCTCAAGTTGCGGGTCATGCTCTCCAGTGCGGTGCGGCTGCGTGCGGAGAGCAGCAGTATTTGCCACGGGCGACCTGGATCGGGCTTGGAATCGGGTTGAGAGGGTGGTGCCAGGTTGGGTGGTTCTTCCAGTACGACGTGCGCGTTTGTCCCACCGATTCCGAACGAGCTGACGCCAGCTCTTCGTGGGGTCTCCGATTTTGGCCAAGGCCGCAGTGTGGTGTTCACAAAGAACGGACTAGAGACAAAGTCGATCTCGGGATTGGGAGTCTCAAAGTGTAGGCTGGGCGGAATCTGTCCATGGTGGACGGCCTGTGCTGCCTTGATGAGTCCCGCGATTCCTGCTGCGGTTTCTAGGTGTCCTACGTTCGATTTGACGGAACCCAGTGCGCAGTAGCCGGTTCGCTTGGTGCTGGCCCGAAACGCTTGGGAAAGTGCTGCCACTTCGATCGGATCACCAACGGGAGTGCCGGTGCCGTGGGCTTCGACCATTCCGATGGTGTCGGCATCGATCTCGGCCATTTCTAGCGCTTGGGTGATGCAGTCGGCTTGACCGTGTACGCTTGGTGCGGTGTAACCCACCTTATCGGCACCATCGTTGTTGATCGCCCAGCCGCGAATGACCGCCACGACTTGATCGCGGTCGCGCACCGCATCCTCGAGTCGTTTGAGCATGACCACCCCGAGTCCGCTGCTGGTCAGCGTTCCCTTGGAATTGGCATCAAAAGCGCGGCAGTGTCCGTCGGGAGACACCACCAGTCCCGGCGTGTACAGATAGCCAATCTTCTGCGGTGTGGTGATCGCGACCCCACCGGCCAGCGCGAGGTCACACTGGAAATCGGTCAGACTCTGACAAGCCACCGCTACCGAAACCAAGGAGGTGGAGCAGGCCGTCTGGACGGTCACTGCGGGACCGCGCAGGTTTAGCTTATAGGCGACACGGGTGGTCAGTCCGTCCTTGTCGTTGGCAATGTGGATTCCGTAGTCGCCGACGTTTTCACGTAGCTCCTGGTTCCCGATCAGGTTCTGAATCAGATAGGTATTCCCAGAGACGCTCCCAGCGAATACTCCGACCGACTCTGTCCCGCTTCCTGGGGCATATCCTGCGAGCTCCATGGCCTCCCAGCAGCATTCCAGAAACAACCGATGCTGAGGATCCATGATCTCTGCTTCTCGAGGGCTGTAGCCGAAGAAGCGAGCATCGAAGCGATCGATATCGGGCACGACACCGCGTGCGCGAACGTAGTTGGGATTGTTGACCAGCTTGGGGCTGATCCCGACCTCTAGGAGTTCTTCTGTGGAAAAGAAGGAGATTCCTTCCTTGCCACTCCGGATCATGTCCCAGAACTGATCGACATTGGCTGCGCCTGGGAATCGTCCCGCCATACTGATGATGGCAATTCCTTGTAGCGATTCATTACTCATCGCGCTGCTTCCTCCCCTGTGCTCGCTGGCGCTGGAGCGCGGCTGCTTCTTTGCGAAGACGACCGCGTTCCTGACTGCGAGCAGTGTCCTCGCTCTCCACCTGGGCATTCCCCGTGAGGAATGTCGTTAGTGCTCCGATAGTAGGATACTGGAATAGAGTCAGAAGAGATACCTCTTTTCCGAGCACCTCCCGGAGCCGTGCATGAACCTGTGCCATCTTGAGAGAGTGACCTCCCAAGTCGAAAAAGTTGTCTGCCAGACCGACGCGATCAACGTGCAATATCTCACGCCATACCTGAGATAGCTGTTGCTCCAGATCGCTCTTCGGGGCCTGGTACTCCGCCTGCGTGCGTTGCGGCTGTACTTGGCGCTTGGCCAAAGCCTGACGGTCGACCTTTCCGTTCGCGGTCTGTGGCAGCACGGAAAGGGCCACATAGGCGGACGGAATCATGAAGTCCGGCAGCCCGCTCTGGAGCTGACTGCGCAGGGTGCTTGGACTCGCTAGCTCTGTTCCGCTTGGAACGACGTAGGCCACCAGTTCCTTGCTGCCATCGGGCTGACTGGCTGCGACCACCGCCGCATCACGTATGCCCGGACAGAGTCGCAGCGCGGCTTCGATCTCTCCGGGTTCAATGCGGAAGCCTCGGATCTTCACTTGATGATCAATCCGGCTCAAGTACTCGAGTCTTCCATCGGCACGGAAGCGACCCAGATCGCCACTTCTGTACAGTCGAGACGGCTGCTGGCCGGTCCGGGTGGCCACAGGACTTGGGATGAAGCGCTCTGCGGTCAGCTCGGGACGGTTCAGATAGCCGCGTGCGATGGCGACGCCACCAATGCAGATCTCACCCGGAATTCCCACCGGCACCGGCTGAAGGTTGGCATCGAGCAGGTGTATCTCCGAGTTGGCGACTACCGTTCCAATCGGTGGTGGGTCATCGGTCAGCGTACATTCACCCAGTGAGGCGCAGATGGTCGCTTCGGTCGGTCCGTAGGCGTTCCAGATGTGGCGACCGTTTTGTGGGCTGGCCCAGCGCGAAACGAGGGACAGCGGCAGCGCTTCTCCGGCAATGACCAGCGTGGTGAGCTCGGGCAGCGGAGCGACCGGCAGTACCGCCAGCACCGATGGAGTAATGGTCAGCATCGTGATGCGCTGCTCGGACAGCAGGGTTGCCAGCGCCGGTCCTGGCAACAGCTTGTCGCGTGGGGCCAGCACCAGCGTGCCGCCACAGAACAGCGCGTTAAAGACCTCGTACAGCGTCGCATCAAAGCTCAGGCTGGCGAGCTGGAGCACCCGACTGTGTGGGCCGAGCAAAAAGCGCTCGATCTGCGCGGTGATCACGCTGCACAGACCGCGATGTTCGATAAGGACTCCTTTGGGTTGCCCCGTCGATCCGGAGGTATAGATGACGTAGGCCAAGCTGCGGGCCGTGCTCTGGTGTTCGGGCCGTGTGTTCGGCTGCACCTGCCAGCTTTCTTCGTCGAACAGCAGCGTCTTTGTGCGCGGGGTCGGGAGCTTCGCGGACAGCGCAGACTCCGAGAGTAGCAGCGCAAGGTTGGCGTCCTTGGCCAGCAGCTCTAGGCGGTCTTTGGGATGGGCCGGATCGAGTATCAGGAAGGCGCCGCCAGCCTTGAGAATCCCGAGCATGGCGATGATCAGCCGAGGCGAGCGTTCCACGCAGACACCGACAATTTCTTCCGGATGAATCCCCTCGGCGAGCAGCGCGTGAGCGACCCGGTTGGCCGCCTCGTCGAGCTGTCGATAGCTCAGCTCTTGGCCTTCGAAGTGCAGGGCGATGTGGTCGGGAGCACGGTCGACCTGGGTCGTGAACAGCTCGTGGATGCACAGACCGTCTGGGAATGGCGCGGTTGGGGCACTCCAGCTCGTCAAGGCAGCTTGTTCTGTGGCGGTCAGAAGCGGTAACTTGGCGACGGACTGATCGGGATTTTCGGCGATTCCGGCGAGCAGCGTCACGTAATGCCCGGCCATCCTGGCAATCGTCGACGAGTCGAACAGCTCGCTGCGGTAGCCGAAGCGTCCGACCAGGCCGTGGGGAACCTCGACCAGCTCCAGGCTCAGGTCGAACTTGGCAGCGTCTAGCTCGACATCGAGAGAGGTCATTGCCCAGTCAACACCCAGCTCTGGCGTCGCTGGATCGAGGATGAAACCGACCCGAAACAGCGGCGTCTCTCCAGGATGTCGCTCGGGATTGCAGGCCTCGACGACTCGCTCGAATGGAACGTCTTGGTTGTCGAATGCCGACAGCGTCACTTCGCGAACCCGGCGCAGCAGCTCTCGGAAGGACAGAGCGCCGCTCATCTCGGTGCGCAGGACCAGCGTATTTGGGAAAAAGCCGAGCAGCGGTGCCAGCTCCGGTCGCTGACGACCGGCCGTAACGATTCCGACGACGACTTCTTGCTGCTCGATATAGCGATAAAACAGCGCCTTGAGCGCCGTCAGCAGGGTAATAAACAGCGTCGCCCCTTCGCTGTGACCGAGTCTGCGCAGTGTTTGGGTCAGGGCCAGCGGCACGGACACAAGTTCGCGTCCGCCCCGGAACGTAGGGTTCGGTGGGGGCGCGTGGTCCTCGGGAAGCTGTAGCCTGGGCAGCGGCGCGGCGAGCTGTTTTTTCCAGTAGCTAAGCTGTCGTTCGATAAGCTCGCTGCTGAGCCAGCGCCGTTGCCAGATCGTGTAGTCGAGATACTGAACCGGCAGCGGTGGCAGCGGCGACTTCTCACCGGCGCAAAAGGCTCGATACAGCTTGGCCAGCTCGACGTTAAAGACGCCGTAAATGGACAATCCATCGGCGATGATGTGGTGGAAGGTCAAAAACAGCCGGGCATCTTCGTCGTCGACGATGAGCAGGACAAAGCGCACCAGGGGCCCGTGTACCAAATCAAAGGGCCGATGTGCTTCATCGGTACAGCGCTGCATAAACGCCGCTTCCCGCTCGTGCTTCGGGAGTGAACGCAGATCGGCGATTGGTAGCGACAGCGGTTCCGGGGGATGGATGACCTGGACCGGCTCACCCTGTGCAACGTGGAAGCTGGTCCGCCACACCTCGTGACGGTTGACGATCTCAGTGAGTGCTCGCGACAGGGCTTCGGGATCGACGCTGCCTCGGAAGCGGACCGTGACCGGCTCGTTATACGAGGGCGCATCGGGCAGAAGCTGACCCAGGAACCACAGGCGCTGCTGAGCAAACGACAGGGGCAGCGGTCCTTCGCGGGGCTCGGGGACGATGCTCGGAATGGTGAGTCCACGATGGCCGGGACGCAGCGATTCCAGGTGTCGCGCCAGCCCCGCAACGGTGGGTGCCTCGAACAGAGCCCGCATCGGTAGCTCTAGATGGAAGACCTCGCGGATGCGGAAAATCGCTCGCGTGACCAGTAGGGAGTGACCACCTAGCTCGAAGAAGCTGTCATGAACCCCGACTCGCTCGACCCCGAGTGTCTCGGCAAAGATCGCGGCCAGCTCTTCCTCGATGTAGGTTCGCGGCGCGGCGTACTGTTTGCTGAGGCTGTGCTTGACCTCGGGAGAGGGTAGGGCTTTGCGATCCACCTTGCCATTGGGGGTCAGCGGGAACTGACCGAGCACCATCAAGTGCGCCGGAACCATGTAGCTCGGGAGCTTGCTTTCGATAAAGCTGCGGATGCGCACGGGCAGCTCTGGATCATTTGGGTTGGTCTTGGGGACAAGGTAGGCTACCAGGCGCTTGTCGCCCTGGCGGGCTTCGCGTAGCTCGATGAGCGCGGACTGGACCTCGGGGTGCTGGGTGATCGCTTCTTCGATCTCGCCAAGCTCGATGCGAAAGCCACGGATCTTGACCTGATGGTCGATTCGTCCCAGGTACTCGAGTGAGCCATCGGGACGGTAGCGAACCCAGTCGCCGGAGCGGTACAAACGGGCCCCGCTTTCGCCCTGGGGATCATCGATGAAGCGCTCGGCGGTAAGCTGAGGACGGTTGAGATAGCCCCGTGCCACGCCACCACCACCGACCAGCAGCTCGCCGGCAATTCCGATCGGCACCTGCTGGAGCCGACGATCGAGGACGCGCAGGCGAAGGTCGGGAATCGGGACACCGATGACGCTGCCGGGACGATCGCAATCGGCACGACGGATTCGATAGTAGGTGACGTGAACGGTCGTCTCGGTGATGCCGTACATGTTGACGAGGACAGGTCGGTCCTCACCGTGACGATCGATGAACGGACGCAGCGCGCCCAGGTCGAGCGCCTCGCCTCCGAAGATGACCTGGCGCAGTGCTAGCGGGGTGTCCGCAAGGTCGGCCATTGCCTGCTCGGCGGCAATCAGTTGATAAAACGCAGACGGAGTCTGGTTCAGGATGGTGACTTTTTCGCTGCTGAGCAGGCGATAAAAGGACTCCGGCGAGCGGCTGACCCAGTACGGGACGACGACCAGGCGGCCACCGTAGAGCAGAGCTCCCCACAGCTCCCACACCGAGAAGTCGAACGCAAAGGAGTGAAACAGACACCACACATCTTGCGCCGTGAAATCGAACCAGGGCTGGGTGGCCGAAAACAGCCGCACCACGTTGCGATGGCTGACCTGCACTCCTTTGGGATTTCCCGTTGAGCCAGAGGTATAG
>WBZP01000246.1_pt1 | contig 74409 bp, 39 predicted proteins | sample 5204301 | NCBI WGS metagenome assembly WBZP01 (sample SAMN12412401, study PRJNA552823) | activated sludge metagenome | isolation source: activated sludge from nitrification reactor of wastewater treatment plant... | place: USA: Pennsylvania | collected 2017 | reverse complement strand
CCCTCTTTCAATCTCGCCTACAACCTGTAATTTAAAGGCTAGACTATAATCCCTTCGGGTTCGCTTTTTTCTTTCATATTTTTCCATTTCTAGGTTGTTTTGTGTCAACCTATTTCAGGACGGGAGATACATATAAGAAAAGGCTGCCTTTAACAGACAGCCCCTTTCATTCAGATTATTTCAGTTTAATCCCTTCGACCCATATAGATCATGATGTAATACATCAATGTTGCAAGTGCACTCAAGGCTGCAACCACATAGGTCATTGCGGCCCACCAGAGCGCGTCTTTCGATTGTGCATGTTCCTGAGGTGTAGTGATTCTGGCGCTTTCGAGCCAAACCAGTGCACGTTTGCTGGCGTCGAATTCAACGGGCAGAGTGACAAAACTGAAGGCCGTTGTAGCAGCAAAGAGCGTAATACCAATCAACAGCAGACTCGGAAACGTATTCACTGTAAAGATACCGATGAGCAATACCCAGTGTACCCAGTTGGATGCGAAGCTTACCACCGGCACCAGGGCTGAGCGTAGCTGCAACATAGAATAGGCTCGCGCATGTTGCACAGCGTGTCCGCATTCGTGCGCTGATACCGCAGCAGCCGCTGCATTGCGACCGTAATAGACATCGTGACTCAGGTTCACGGTTTTATCAAGCGGATTGTAGTGATCGGTGAGCCGACCTTCCACTGAAATAACTTTCACATCGTGGATGTTGTTATCGCGCAACATCTTCATTGCAATCTCTGCTCCGCTCATGTTGGAGCTGATTGGTGTTTGCGAGTACTGTGTAAATCTGCGTTTGAGCTGCATCTGGACCAACCAGCCGATCAGCATGAACGCAATTGAAATCACATAAATTCCCATCATAGCTTTCTATCTTGTTTGTGTAGAAACGACCAGGTCGTTCTTTTGTTTTACGGTTCGGCGCCTGCAATGCAAGTGCCAGCACAAAAATACAGTCATTCTGTCATTTATTCCCAACGAAATACTTTTACCGCCGCCGCATAGATGACGATTCCCCATGCCAGAATGACGGCCAACGGCATCAGCAGAGCTTCAAAACCGGCCCCTTCGTAGGCAACCAGACGCATCGCATCGTTCAGATAGGTGAGTGGAAGAATCCGGCAAAAGGGCTGCAGCCACTCAGGGAAGTTGCTGATATCGAAGAAGGTACCCGACAACAAAAACTGTGGCAAGGTCACGATGTTGGCAAGGGGCGGAATGGTGCTTTCGCTTTTTGCAATGCCTGAAACTACAAAACCAAAGCCCATGAAGAGGATGAGTCCGAGGGCGGATAATCCCAGCATCGCGAGAAAAGTAATCCAGCCGTGTACGAGGGTAAATCCAAATGCGAAATGTCCGAGCAGGATCAGAAAGGCCGCACCGAGTAATGAAAAGATCAGCCGGGAGATGGCTTCTCCCATTACGATATAAGGTTTCTGAATGGGTGTGGCGAAGAAACGTTTGATCACGAGTGTCTGGCGAAGGTTGAAGAAAACGAAGGCTGTTCCGAAAACGCCGGAACTCAATAGAGAGAATCCGAGCTGGCCGGGAAGAATGAAGTCGATGGTTTTATATTCGCGTACTTTCTGCTCTGCAGATCTTAGTTCAACCACCTGATGGGACATTCCCGCTGCGCGAAGATTGACTTTATCGGTGAAGTGCTCGAGCATGGAACGGATGATGATGCCTTTTTCGCGTGATGTTTGTACTGTGGTTAGCTGTAGTACATATGCAGGCTGTCCAGTGAGTAAATCCGGTTGTTGTTTTACGATCTTAAGGATGGCGTCGAATTTTCCTCTTTCCAGTTCAGAGGCAATTACGTCGTCGGAAAGGCCCGGCACCAGATGAATGCCCTGCAACGTTGCGATACTGTCGAAGAGTGGATTTTTAACGTCGCTTTCCTTGTCCAGTGCTACGTAGAGACTAACGCCACCACCACTGATAAACCCGAACACCAGGATGAACACCAGTGGAAATGCCAGTGTGAACACGACAGCCGAGGGACTCCGCACGATCGAACGGAAACTGGCCCGTGCAATCGCCATCATGGCTTTTATCTGTGAATAGGACTGCATATCAATCTTCTTTCCATTCGTGACCGGTGAGATGCAGGAACACATCTTCCAGGTTTGCTTTCTTCACTTCTTTCTTCCGTTCGAAACCGGTGGCCACGAGGTCGTCGATGAGTTTATCGGGAGAGTCGAGGGCGATCACGCGGCCGGATTCCATCACAGCTACACGGTCGCAGAGTTGTTCGGCTTCGTCCATGTAGTGAGTGGTGATGACCACCGTTGTACCCGAATCACGCACCTGACGAATCAGCTCCCATAAATTCCGACGCGCCTGCGGATCGAGACCGGTAGTGGGCTCATCGAGAAAGATAACCTTCGGCTGATTGATGAGTGTGGTGGCAATGCTGAACCGTTGTTTTTGTCCGCCGCTGAGTTCCTTAAATTTCGCTTTCGCTTTTTCTTCCAGATTCACTTTACGCAACATCTCCATCGGATCTGCATGAACGTTATAGAGTCCGGCGAAGAGCTCAACGAGTTCGAGCAAAGTCAGACTCGGGTAATAACCAGCGGCCTGCAACTGCACACCAATCATCTGCTTGATTTTATTGGCGTCGTTGTCGATGTTCAAGCCGCAAACGGTGACAGTACCGGAAGTTTTTTCCCGCAGGGTTTCGATGATTTCGAGGGTAGTGGTTTTGCCGGCGCCGTTGGGACCGAGGAGTCCGAAAATCTCCTTTTCAAAAACCTGGAAGCTTACCCCTTTCACCGCCTGAAAATCGCCGTACGATTTACGGAGATCGTTGACTTCGATGATGGGTGTGTTCGCCATGGAGCAAATATAGAGCGAACGGGGTTGCCCGATACGGCAGATTATAAATTTTGCATGAAATTATGCACGTAAAAATGCCCAGAATCTGCGTTTTGGCAGATAATCAAGATCCTTTTCATGCGCATAGGCTTCACGTTCGAAGGGAATTGAACGATACGCGGTGTTATGAGACAATCCTTTGAGTCGATGAAACAGATAGGAGCATAAATACCAGATATAAAAAGGCAGAATCAACAATTCCAGTTGCTGGCGGAGATGAATGCGTTCATGATTTAACAACACCTCACCAAACGGTGCATCCTTCTTCCGCAATAGAATAAAGGGGAAGAGGGTGATCCCGGAGTATGGGAGATAGCGGGTGGTGATGATGAAACCTCTCATTAATGCAGAATGTATTCCCGCAGCATGCTGCGGGAGCAGAATTCAGTCCCGCTGCGAGCAGCGGGAGCAGAATGCAGGATGCCGCTGGCTTCGGCTCCGCTCAGCCACCGGTTAGTAACTCTACATGTAATCCGGTGACTGAGTGGAGCCGAAGCCACCGAAGGAATGCCGTCGCCCCCCCTAAACCTTCAACGTAAGCGACAGATTAAATGTACGTGGCGCCTGCAGATCGGCGGGGCGGGTCATGAATTCTTTGTTGAAGAGATTTTTGATGATGAAGGAGGCGCGGAGTTGTTTGGTGGCCTGCATACCAGCACGGAGATCGAAGAGCCAGGTGCCTTCGGCCTGTTGTTCGCGATAGTCTCTTACACCGGGAATAGCAAACTCGAAAGCCTTGTCGATGTTTTCAATTTTACTATAGTAACGCCCGCTGATGCCGAGAAAGAAATTTTTGTATTCGGTTTCCATGTCGAACTTGAACATGCTTTGAAAACGGTATTTGAGAATGTTCTCTTTTGATGTATTGAGCAAAGTGTCGCGGGCTTCGGTGAAGTCGGTTTGAATGGGATTGATATGCGTATAACCGGCGAGAACGCTTTGTTTCACCTTCCCTATCTTGCCTTCTCCGGCCAGGGTAAGTTCATAGCCATCAATCCGCGCATTGCCGATGTTGACACTCTTAAATCCTAAACCAAACAACGGATCGGTTTGCGGATTGCCCCAGGTGCCGAAGGTAAATTCCATCATGTTTTCATAGCCGGTGATGAAGTAACAGGCATCGGCGAATCCTCTCCACCCTCCTACTTTTAATCCCTGCTTCACGCCCCACTCAACCGACCAGCCGGTTTCCGGATTCAGACTGTTATTTGGATAAATGACAATATCTCCTACTCTGGTACGAATAAACCGTTCGGCGATGGAGGGAAAACGATAGCCTTGTCCGGCGGATGCACGGAGGTGTGTATGTTTAAACAATTCATAGTTCAGTCCGGCGCGAAGCAAGGGCTGTGGCTCGAATCGCGCAAGGGCTGAGTGAATTTTTCCGTCAAAGGTTTTATCGGCAGAGGGCGTCACTTCTTCAGTCGTGGCCGACTCAACCCTGAATCCAAGTGTTACGTTCAGTTTTCCGAGGTCGCCATCAGTCTGGCAGTAAAACGCAAGACTCGAAGCTTTCCGGCTGTCGAACAAATCGCCGCTGGCTCGTGTGAGTGTACCGGTGACCCCAACGGACACGTTGAAGAGTCCGGCGCGGCGCTGTGCGAGATAATCGGCATAGTACAGCGAAGACGTATTCCCTTGCTCTGTATTGTTCTTGTTATCGGTGTAGAAATAGCGGGTGCGCAGTTTATGCACCCATTGGCCGCGGGAATAAATGATGTACGGATCGATGGTGAGGCGGTCAGTGCGGTATTTACTGAGCGTACTGCTGTTGGGTCCTGCAGCACCGGCCTGTGGAATCAAGGCACCGGTAGAATCGTCGGCCCATACCAGGAAACTCCCTCCTTCGGCATGCTGGGCATTTACGGCTATGCCGGTCGTTAGTCCGCGGATATTCTTCGGCGTAAACCGCAGGTGGAAATTTCCCCGGTACCGTTGTTCTGTTTCGCCTGCCCGGTAGCCGGCATCATCGAAGTAATGAGCGCCCGCCACCACTGAGAAATTCTTAATCTTTCTCCGATGTGAAACATTGACGCCACTTACAAAACGTTCTTCAGTCCACCAGCGCATGTAGGCTTTCTCCGGTGTATCATAAATTCCGGAGTAGGCATTTACGATGGTCTGAGGTTTGTCGCCTGGCATTGCAGTCCGCATATTAATCACGCCATTGAGTGCCGAAGATCCGTACAAGGCCGAGGAAGCGCCTTTCAGTACTTCCACCTGTTCCATCTGCTCTACCGGAATAAAACTCCACTTCACATCGTTCGCATCTCCCGCCATCATCGGCAAGTCATCCACCATCACCATCACCCGGGAACCCGCGCCATAGCTGAATCCACTGCCGCCACGGATATTGGCTTGTCCGTCGATCACTGTCACACCCGGCACCTGTTCGATCGCGGCTTCCATGGTATTCTCTGCTCTGGCTTCCACCATCCGCACCGGCAATACTTCCATAGAGGTAATGGTTTTATCCATCCGTTGCTCCAGTCGGCCGGCAGATACCACTACCGGCTTCCACGTACCAGCGGAATCATCCGCGGCAAGACTGAAGTTGAGTTGTGTTGTTTCTGCATCTTTTACCTGAACGTTCTCTATGCGTGTACGGTAACCAACATAGGTGCAGATCAGTGACTGAGGTCCTGCGGGGCAAGAAAAACGAAACTGTCCGCTGAAATCCGTAACCGCTCCATGACTTGTTCCCTTCGCCTGAACAGTAGCAAACGGAAGCGGTTGTCCGGTGGCAGCATCCGTTACTTTTCCAGCCACCGTACCCTGTTGCGCAACGGCTGTGGCACAAAACAGCAGGAGATAAAGTGCATGGAAGAGAGTTAAACGTTTATTAACGGTTAAGGCATTCATAAGGGGTCATTTGGTGGCCAAAAGATGCAAAATAGAATTAAATTTGCCGCATCCCGACCGGTGATTTTTATACACAATCCCAAAGGTGATTTTAACGTATGGAAAACGAACTCATTTATCGCATCGCGCTCAGCCTGTTGCCCAATGTAGGACCGGTTATTTCACGCCTGCTCTATGAACACTGCGGAAGTGCCGAAGCGGTTTTTCGTGAGAAAAAACAATTGCTGGCGAAGATTCCCGGCGTTGGTGCGAAGCGGATCCGCAAAGCCTTTGCCACTCCCGTAATCGAAGCGGCAGAGAAAGAAATGGAATTCATGCGGCGTCATAAAGTCGAGCCGCTATTCTATACCGACCACGACTATCCGAAAAAACTCAACCAATGTCCTGACGCCCCCATTCTGCTCTATTACAAAGGCAATGCAAACCTCAACCAACACCGCTACGTAGGTATTGTGGGCACGCGCTCCGCAACTTCTTATGGAGAAGAGATGACCCGACAGCTGGTAGAAGGATTGAAGGATGCAGGAGCTGTTATTGTGAGCGGGCTCGCTTACGGCATTGACATCTGCGCACACGAGGCGGCACTGCGCAACGGGCTGGAGACGATTGGTGTTACGGCACATGGCCTGGACCGTATTTACCCGCATGCACACCGCACCACGGCAGGAAAGATGATAAAACAAGGCGGATTACTCACCGAGTATCCTTCCGGCACTAATCCCGACCGGGAAAATTTTCCCACGCGCAACCGTATTGTAGCCGGCATCTGCGATGTAGTAGTGGTGGTTGAAGCCTCGGGAAAAGGAGGAGCTTTGATAACGGCTGATCTGGCCATCGGTTATAACAGAGATGTGTTTGCGGTGCCGGGGAGAACGATGGATCCGTACAGCAAGGGCTGCAACGATTACATCCGCGAGAACAAAGCCGGACTCATTACCTCTGCCGAAGATCTGATCTGGATGATGGGCTGGAACGATGAAAAAGAAAAAAAGAAACAGCATGTACAGACCCAGCTCTTTGTGGATCTCAACGACGATGAGCGACGCATAACTGATTTCCTGCAAACGCAAGGTGAAAGCGGTATTGACGCAATTGCCGCAGCTTCCGCCCTGCCGTTTTCAAAACTGGCCAACACACTGCTGCAACTTGAACTGAAAGGAGTTATTCATCTGCGTCCCGGAAAACGCTATGCACTCTGATCACCAAAACTCCCAGGTGTACACTTCCTTCTCGAAGATATCCTGACCATTTCCATACGAATGCTTCTGTTGCTCATACGGCAACACGGCATCCTCTTTATACAAATACTTTACCGATGTCAGCAAACGCTGATACTCATACACCTCCTGACTGATAAAGCGATCACGCGCATCATAATTGAAATAATAATTATAACGGTCATTTTCAGCATGCGTTTCCATCAGTCGCCCTTTCGCATCAAATCCGGTCTGCAACTCTTCGCTGATGTACTTTCTGCTGGTCTGATAGCGAGGCACCAGTTGTTCATTCACCACATAGCAGGCTGTTTTAAAACACACCTCCCGGTTCTTAAAGGAAACTTTCTCTACGCGGTTATAGCGAATCTCCTTTCCATCCACTTCAATATAATAAAACAGATTTCCATTATAAAAGAAATACGAGGCATACAGGTCATCTCCATCGAGCTGCTGATAAAAGGTCACGTTATCTGAGGCATCGTATTGCCAGGTTTTTGTTTTGAAGTTCTTACGATCCGAAATTCCACGCGAGCCGGCCAGATTACCGTTACCATCGTACTGATAATACTCTGAAGAGGCAGTATCTTTATTTTCATCAATATAACAAAAAGCATCCGGTAAACCACGACGATTAAACGTTCGCACGAAGTACCCTCTGAAATTAGCTTGCCCCGACTCAAACACCTGATAGCTATCGATCCGCACCGCTTTAACCGGACGATCCGCAGTTGGCTGTATACTCACCAGTTTTTCTACAGGTGGGGCAAATCGCACCGACGACAATCCCTCGGAGAGTTTATAATAATTAAACTTTTTGAACTCACTCTTGATCAGGCGATCATCGGCAGCCAGGTCAGGACGATTTAATAAGAGCGCCAGCGAATCCTGTTGTGCACCGGTGAGAAACAAGGCAAAAGACTCCGTATTATACACCCGGGATGATGCTGTACCTTCCTGAAACCCTACAACCACGCCCCAACCAAGACGAAAAACATCCAGTTCATTAAAGTCAATGTATTTGCAAAGATCCCTGCACACCGTCTCATTGTTTTTCCGATCGATGCTCACTTCGTCCTCTGTGGAATAACCATCAACCTCCTCCTGATCCTCCGGGTAAACATAACGTCGGGGAGTTTTGTCGGCAGCACTCAATTTATCCGTCACCAAAACGTACTGGCTTGTAAACAAAGGCGCTAAAAAATTACGCAATGCATCTACATTCGGAATATTTCCATTCAGGTTGACCTGTACAACCCGACCGTTTTTCAAGTTTGCTTTGTAGTACCTTTTAACATCCAGGCGTTCATCACCGGAGAACGTCACTGAAAAGTTCAACACCAGCCAACATTCCTCCCTATAAACACTCAGCGCAGTGAGATCAATATCTTCAATCATCATAAAAATGCGATCATTCCCGTAAGGATCTCCCTGTGAACCTGAACGATTGTTCCTGTTCAACTCATTATAGCGCTTCCTCACTTCGTTCAACAAAACGCGGTAGGCCTCATCCGATTGCCAGTCCACTAAAGCCAATCGCATCAATGCGTTGTTCACCTGCTTTGTTACCTGCTGAGATGAATCTGCAAATGCAGGATACGACACACTCACCTCGTGATTACCTCCGGGCTGGCGGGACTTCACATTTTTATAAAACGAGACCAGCTTCCACTCTTGTCCCGAATACACATCAAACACCGTAATATCGCCGGCAAACACTTTCACCGACAACAACAGAAACATCATCCCTATTATCTTTCTCATTCCGCGAACCAATAAATTAAAACATTAGCCTGCTGATGATCTTTTACTGACTTCACTCTTCTGAAGCCGGCTTTCGTCAATGCTGCTTCCACCACTCTTACCGGCAGGGCATTATCTTTCACATCGAGTACACTCATTTCATTCCCGTCCACCAGTTGCATCGGGAACGAAATACATCCTGCGGCGAATCTGCTGTTAAGTAAAACGGTTTCTACTTCTGCTGCGGTCTTTACTTCACGCTCACCCCACTTAAAAGAAAGCAAGACTGCACCCTCCTTTACAGAAAAACCAAAGAAATCCTGCAGCTCCTGTTGCTTCACAATACTTTCAGAGATGAGGTTTCCTGCAAAAAACAAATTTTCATTACCGAACAAATGATACACCCCTTTCATCTTCCGTATCTCCATGATATCATTTACCAGTACGGATGTCATGCAGCGCTCAGGAATAGTTGGTTCCTCCAGTTTGATCTTGTTACTAAAATCGTATGAAAGAGATTTTGTTTTCACGAGCATCGTTGGAAACGGATACTGCGGCACCAAGGAAACTGCCGGGCCCGAAAGCAATGACAAGGTTACGTGCTTCGGCTCAGCCGTTACCCGTACTTCCTGCGGATCACTCGTATAACTCATCGAATACTCCATCCGGCTGATATAACCTTTCGTGCGACAAGGATTCAACACCAAACGCATTTGTCTGTTGGCAGGAACATCTACTGCAACTTCATCAAACATCATCAGGTTCATCCCCGCAAACCCTGAATTACTTCGACCGTCCGACTGAAAACCTGTAAAGAAATTCGATTCAAAGTTTAAACTATCCACCGGCTTCAGCCAGGGTGCCAGATAATTCTCAAAAACATCATAGTCCACCATAGAAGAAACCGATTGTGCAAACTTCACGGTTCCGGACGAATAGGAAGTATCAATACAGGCACATTCAAACTGACCGGGTTGCGCTGCGCGTCGCCCATCCACATAATACGCAAATGTCTTCTTTCCATCCTTATATTCAACAAACCATCCTTCTGCTTTATCATTCACATACTCGCCAAAAGAAGTGGTATCTCCCTGCTCATTAAACACCAGCGAGGAGCCTTCCCTCACACCTTTCCTATAATTTACAATATACTGCGGCTTCCCCGACTTGAACCAGGCTTTGGAGACACCTTCTTGCTTACCCTTAACCGTAAAACGCTCGTAACGCAGCTGCTTCGTATCCGGGTAATATTCAAAATACCTCACCAGCGAATCCTTATCCTTTTTACTTTGCGTGAACAATTCACCGGTCAGTGACCAGGAACTATACTCTCCGCTTTCGTAATTCTGATAACTACGGAGGACTCCATTCTCGTAATACTCATAATTTTCGATCGGGAAATTTTTATTAGTTCGATAAGAGCGCTTTCGGGTGGGTATGCCCCTCGTCGAATACAACTCTTCATATCCCGGCACCGTATCTTTCGGAAACCAACCTCGGCTCAACACATTTTTTCCGCCGAATTTATCGAGATAATAACCAGACTGAACACCTTTGATATAATACTTATACATGGCAGTATCACCTGATAAAGGATCATACAATATCCAATCACCATCCGGCAAATCATCAACAAACGACAATGACGCCATCGGCAATCCATTCCGGTAAAATAATTTATACACACCATTGAGAACTGAATCAGAAAACAATCTATTGCTTCTCCAGTCCGGCTGGATTAATGCGAGAACCTTCTTTTTCATTGCTGCAGAAGACTTCAAACTATCCGCATTCTCATGCATCGTTGTACCGTCTGACACATTACGGCCTTTATCATCGAAGTAGAGTGCATTGACCACATACTTCTCAGCATCCGGGTAGAGGAATTTACGGATGGCACCATTCCGGTAAAAGTAGGCAGCGACGTACGGTTGACCATAATACGGATTAAAGACGAACGATTTGAGACCGGAATCCGGGAAGGAAGTCATCGAAAAACAACGATCCATTTCGAATGAAGCTATACCTTGCTCATTGTACAGAATGGTGATGCGTGCTTCATCCAACGTATCAAACAATGCTTTTGATTCCAATCGCCCCTCTTCATTGTATTTGTACATCCAGCCCTGTCGGGAATACTTTCGTCCATTGCCTTTCAGTTTTACATACTGACCTTTTGATTTCAATCGGCCATTCTTCCAATACTCTTCGAATGGACCAGCATATACACCATCTGAAACAACGTAGCTGGAAATCAGTACGCCTTTCTCTGACCAGTATTTACGATTACCCTCTTCCACATCATTCACAAACGTTGCTTCGCTGGTCAGCACACCATTCTTCCAGGTTCGTTGAATACCATGCTTACACCCTGTCAAAACAGAATCCTTTTTACACACTATATAACTGACTTCAGTTGTTAATTGCCCTTCTTTATCAAACCACTGTTCCTTACCCGTTTTACAATCGTCCTTATACTCCACTCTGCTATACAACAAACCGGACTCCTGATAGGTCTCCCAAACACCGGTCTTCACGCCCATCAAATACGACTCCTTCGACTTCAGTTTACCATTGGGATGATACTGCAATCGGTCACCATCGAGCACCTGCACTTTTCTTTTACCGTCTATGACTGTATCTTCATACACGGTAAATTCCGATTGAACACCACCATTCTCCGATCTGTAAATTGCCTTTCCATGAATTTTATCAGATTTATAAACGGCCTCCATCCGCACTCCGCCATCGGGAAAATACTCGAAACAAAGTCCTTCTTTCTTTCCGTTTTTGTAGGTATACCGTGCAGACATTCTCCCGTTCTGCAAATAAAATTTCCATTCGCCCTCTTTTACTGAAATGTAGTTGTCTTTCGCAAAGATCACTTTATTCTTTCCGGTAAATGACAATTGTCTGTTGTTAAAATACCGGGACTCTTCTCCACTTTTCAATCCATTCCAAAACTCCGTGCGTTCCTTCAGCGTTCCGTCATTGTAAAATTCCTCTTGCGTGCCATGCAGTTTACCCAAGCGATACGTTGCCCGTCTATCCAATTGGTCATTCACATAGTGCTCTAATTTTCCTTCCAGAAACGATCTTCCCGAATCAGGGACATAGAGATAAGATTTCCGTTCCCCGATTCGACCGGCATAATCATTATACAAAAACTCACCGTCCTCATAGCCATTCTTCCAGGATTCGCGACGCATTAGTTTTCCTTTTCCGTCAAACGTTTCCTGCAAGCCATCTTTCTTACCATCCTTCGTACGTGTCACCGACTTCGTATTACCGATGGTTACCGTCATCACCAGCCGGCCCCGTTCATGAGAAATGACCGTATCCGCAAACTGGACACCCGGCTGCGCCTGAACTGCTGCAGATAAAAAGAGAAAAACAACAAATGCCGGTAGACGCAGCCCGAGCAGCAATTTCGTAATACACATACGGCCAAAGATAGGCAGTTCATCTGCACCTATTCATCTGCCCAATAAAAAAATATCTGCCTGTATTCTTATCGCAAAACCGCGATACGCCGAATAGATCGCTCGCTACCGGCAGACAAGTGCAACAAATAGATTCCGGAGGCCAGATCTCTCACATCGACATCGGCATCCCCCTGATTCCAGATTCCTTTACGAAGTACCCTTCCTGAATGATCGGTCATCTGAAACTCAACAGGACCAATAGCATCTGTAACAAAGCTAAAGCCGACAGAAGCCGGGTTTGGGTACGCCCTTGTTACAGCTGGCGCAACAGCTTCCTCTCTGCAGGGAACCGTCACCACTACTCCCGAAGAAAGCTGAGTACAACCTGCCACATCCCTGACTCTTACCTTATATGTACCAGCTGTTTTGGCCGCGTAATTAATTGCATTGGCACCTGATACCGGCACACCGTTTTTACGCCATTGGTACGTATAGCCGGTACCGTTATTGGCCAGTAAGACCACACTATCGCCATTACAGAACGACAATGGCCCACCCGAGGTTATGGTTGCCGGAGGAGCAGGCAATACAGTAACCTGTACCGAGGTACTTGTTTTATAGCAACCGGTTGCTGCATACCATACACGTACCTTATAATCACCGCTTTGCGTTGCACCATAGGAAGGGAATACAGCAACGGGAATATTTACACCATTATTCATCCATTGATACTGAACACCTAATTGCGAATTAGCAAATAAGGTGACCGAATGTCCGTCACAGATCCTCGTTCTGCCCGAGGTTGAAACACTGACAAGGGGTGTTGGATTTACTTTGATCTTTAGTGTATTGCTGGTATCAGTTGCGCAACCACTCTGCTGAACCACGAAATAATTTCCACCCTGCATGATGGTAAATCCGGAACTGTTAATTGTTGCACCCGGCACATTGTTTCTGTAAAGCTGGTACTGATAACCCGGCTGGGCGCTAAAAGTTAACAGGGTAGAATCACCGGAACAGAAAGTACTAACGGGTACTGTAGCCGAAACCGGAAGCGAACCGCTGCAGTTACACATAATGGTTTCACCCGGTGTTGTAAACTGATTCATCGCAACCGGAAAAACGAACACGGAAGACGGATTGCCCGATACAGGGAATAAATGCCATCCACTCATAAAGCTGATCGTACCGGATGGCATTTTTAACTTACAGGTATTACCAGCTGATGACATTCTCCATATAGTACCCTGATCGGTAACCGTACCATTTCCGAATGAACCGCCAGCAATAATATCTCCACCCGGCAGCGCTGTAATTCCCATCATCGGATTATAATCAGCCCCCGGATAACTATAACCCCACAAAGGAAGACTGTTGTGCTGCAACTTGATTACCATCGGATCTACACCCGGGCCAGAAGAACTGCGAACATAACCGCTGACGAGTATGCCATTGGCAACGGAGGTGATACCCGTGGCATATTCTGCTGCCGTGGTTCCGTAGGTTCTCATAAAAAGCGGAACACCTGACTTCGACAATTTGGCTATAAAGAAATCTGCACTGTTTCCCGGGATAGTCCATGTTGTTCCACAAAAAACCAGTCCGCTATCCGGAGTCTGCGTGAGGTGATGGTTGTACCCTGTACTATCCATCATCGGGGAACCCATCGAATACGTCCAGAATACGGACGTACTGTCAAAGCAAACGATTCCGATATTATCCTGAGCTCCTGCATCTGTCAGACCAATCATTGAGTATCTTCCATCAAACATGCGGATAATCGAATAACCACCATCTTTGAATCCTGAAAATTCACGCACCCACAACAAACTACCGGATGCAGAAAGTTTCACCACCATTGCTGATGACCCTCCTGCTGTTGTTTCTGTTTCGCCGGCAATAACGATACCTCCATCAGGAGTTGCACAAACGCTGTTTGCACGATCATAAAACCCATGACTAATCTTCCTTACCCAATCGATAACGCCGGAAGCATTCAGTTTTACTGCCAGCATCCCGTATTCGCTCGCCCAGTGTGTTCCTACGGCAACGAATCCGCCATCTGTAGTCTGTACAAAATCATGCACTCTTTCAATATCAGAACTACCGATCTCCTTTTGCCACAACCTGACACCTTGCGGATTATATCTCGCCAAAATGATATTTCCTGAGTCTGACACTGAGTTACCACAATAAGCGAAACCGCTGTCGGCACAGGTGATCAGTGAAGTAACTGCACCGGTGAACCCTGCTGTCTTTTCATACACCGACTGCGACTGAAGATGAAGGTTGGCAAACAGAAATATAGTCAGAATGATCCGGAATACCTTACAAGACATTAGCGTGTAATTGATCAACTAAAAGTAAAATATTTTCGCGTGTTAACCATGCAAAAACAATACTTTTACGCGAACGGCATGATTTCCTCAGCCAACACCAGTCATTTTCCCCGGCCAATCAAGCTCCGGAAACCTACTTCAAAAATTTTCTGACGACCATTCCTTCTGCTGAAAAACAACGAATCAAATAGACTTCCTGTTGCAATCCGTGCACATCTACTTCCGCAGCTTGTCCACAGGTTTGCTGAGAAAGTACAAGACGCCCCTGTAAATCGACAATCTCTACCTGACGAAGTACTGCATCGGAACGTACAAACAAACGATCCTTCACCGGATTGGGAAACAGATCCAGTTGCGGTTCGCCTTGGGAGATAATACCTGTTGTTGACGGTGCCGGACGAATGGGCTCTGTAGCCTGAATGCAGTTGGCCGGAATGCGCATTAAATCAAAATAATCGCCATTCGTGTTTTGCACCGTTTGTTGAGATACAATCAGGCCGGACGCCATCGATACACCAACCAGATCCTGACCATTGTTGTAATAGTAGGTCATGGTGCTCGGATCAATTGCTGATCCTGCATTGAGAGAATAACCACCCTGCATGATAGAATACGGGGAGATAATAGTAACGATACCGGTGGAGGGATCAATTTTTCCGAGACGAATCGTAGCTGAATCGAGTAACAGATTAATAATACTGCTATCGAACGGATTATAGACAGTATCAAAATAATTTGTGCGTACGAGTCCGTAGAGTCCGCTATCAGCACAGCTATACGTGAAATTGTCAAACACATCTCCGCCGGAAATTGTGATGGGAGCTGAAGAATACACGAGGCCGGTGTACATGTCCAGTCCGACTAGATTTGCACCCGTAGAATAATAAAACACCTTCTGCCAGGGATCGATCGCACTGCCGGCCAACGCAAAACCCTGACCGATGGAAGACGGCGAGATATCGGTGATTACTCCTGTTGACGGATCAGCCGTTGCCAAGTACATGAAGTTGGTATAGGTATTTGTAACCGAATCATACATTACCAGCCGTGACAATCCATAGAGTGTACTGTCGGAATTATTAAACCGGAAATTATCGAAGCTGACATTCGGTCCGCCGGTATTCGAGAGAGGCACAGAATTCACCAATGCCCCGGTTGTCAGATCTACGGAAATCATAGACGTAGCACCGAGGTAATGATAGCGGTTGTTATAGGGATCGAGTGCTGCGCCAGTGAGGTTAAGCATTGCAGAAAGGCTGGAATAAGAAATATTGGTCACCTGTCCGGTAGCGGGATCAACGGTTGAAAGATAAACGGCAGCCGGATTTACGGTACGGGCCAAACCATAGAAATTGTTACCGGTCTGTGCAAAGAGCGAAACGCTCAGCAGGGTCATGAAGGCAGTGAAGAAATGTTTCATATGCGGGTGATTCTTCCGGGAATGAACACGAAAAGTATAAAAAAGTTTATCCATCACCGTCCCTCGGCAGCCATCTGTTTCAAGCCTCCTGAAAACATCGTACATTTGCCCTTCAAAATCCAAGTTATGTACGATACGCTACGTCCCGTCCTCGAAAAAGAACTTCAGGAAATCAGAGAAGCCGGTCTCTTCAAACAAGAGCGTGTGATCACCACGCCGCAGGGAGCCGACATCAGCGCAAACGGCTTTGAAGTCATCAACTTCTGCGCCAACAACTACCTCGGACTCTCCTCCCATCCCAAGGTGATTGAAGCAGCTAAGAAAGCTATCGACACCCATGGTTTCGGGATGAGCAGCGTACGATTTATCTGCGGAACACAGGACATCCACAAAGACCTGGAAAAGAAGATTTCCACCTTCCTTGGTACCGAAGACACTATACTTTACGCAGCCGCTTTCGATGCCAACGGTGGCGTATTTGAACCCTTGCTGAACGATCAGGACGCTATTATCTCCGACGAGCTTAACCATGCTTCTATCATTGATGGAATCCGCCTTTGCAAAGCGCAGCGTTACCGTTACAAGCACAACAACATGGATGACCTTGAAGAGCAACTCAAGGCCACCCAGCACCTTCGCCATCGCATGATTGTTACCGACGGCGTTTTCTCCATGGACGGCACCATTGCCCAACTCGATAAAATCTGCGATCTGGCGGATAAATACAAAGCACTGGTAATGATCGACGAATGTCACGCCTCCGGATTTATGGGCAAGACCGGCAGAGGAACGCACGAGCATAAAAATGTGATGGGACGTGTAGATATTATCACCGGCACGCTTGGCAAAGCATTGGGTGGTGCGATGGGTGGATTCACCAGCGGACGCAAAGAGATTATCGATATGCTGCGTCAGCGTTCACGTCCGTACCTCTTTTCGAACTCACTGGCCCCTTCTATCGTTGGCGCTTCCATCGCTGTTATCGACATGCTGACGGAGACCACGGCGCTGCGAGATAAACTTTGGGAAAACACCAAATACTTCCGTGAGCAGATCACCAAAGCCGGATTTGACATTAAGCCGGGCGAACATCCGATTGTACCGATCATGCTGTACGAAGCCAAGCTGGCACAGGATTTTGCTGCGAAACTGTTACAGGAAGGCATCTATGTAATTGGATTCTTCTACCCGGTGGTAGCCAAGGGAAATGCCCGGATTCGCGTTCAACTCAGCGCTGCCCACGACCGGCACCATATCGACAAAGCCATTGCCGCCTTTACCAAGGTTGGGAAAGAGCTGGGGGTGATTAAGGAAGTTTCCGCATAATCCCTGACGATATACCCTGGCATTTGATTATGCAACATTTCTTCTTTTAAAGGGTAGGGGTTAGTCATAAATCCTGTTTCAGGATCAATGTCAGGCTTTATTCAAATGAATTCATTGATAAATATTATTTTTGTCGTCCCCGAAACGGCCCCGGCCACGGGAATTTACCCCTAAGGGCCCATAGCTCAGTTGGTTAGAGCAGCGGACTCATAATCCGTTGGTCGCAGGTTCAAGTCCTGCTGGGCCCACCCTGAAGTAGAGAGGCGAAGACATCTGTCTTGGCCTCTTTGCATTTTCTGAGCCTCACAATTCAGCCCTGAAGTAGAGAGGATTTGACATTCCGCTTTATATTTTGGCATTTTCGATTCCTCACACTTCAGGGCGGGCCCTCGATTTCTGCCGGAGGCGGGTTAAATTGTTGACGACCGGGCAGTTTGTTGCATTGCAGCGACCTGCCTGCAGCATGAAGCCTGATGCAGGAATCCAGACCTGAAGCATGCAGCCTGATCCCGCAGCGAGCTGCGGGACTGCAGCCTGAAGCCTGTTTTTTCATACCTTCGGTTACCCAAATCCTACTTATGAAACATTTCCTTCGGCTTCTTTCGGCCGCTCTGCTCGTTTTCCTGTCGCAAACAAGTTATGCGCAATGGACACCACTCACCACCGGAACCAATGATCCCATCTACTGTGTGCGCTATCAGTCCACCGGTGAAGTATGGGCCGGGTGCTACAACGGCATCTATCGATCCTCCAACAGCGGAGCTTCGTTCAATTTCGTGAACGGCATCAATGCCTCAGCAGGCAATTCGCAGATCATCGGGAGTTTCGAAGATCTCTATGTAACCGGAAGCAATGCTGCAATTGCGGCGGGCTTCTTTTATCTCGGCAATGATCTGATTATCTTCAGCACAACAAACAATGCTTCCTCCTGGACACAGAACTTCATTCTAAGTTCGGGTAACCTTCCCCGTTATATCAGCGCGATGGATTATGACGGCAGCGGCAATGGTGTGGCTGTTGGTGGCGCAGGAAGAGTTTATAAAACGGCCAACAATGGCAGCACCTGGAGTTCCGGCGTTTCCGGTACAACCACAACGCTGGAAGATGTGTCGTGGGTAAATGGTACAACGTACGTAACTGTTTCCGGAAATGCTATCTATCGCTCTACCAATGGAGGTTCGAGCTGGACTTCTGTATTGGGAAGTTTAAGCAGTACTGAAAATGTTTCTTTTGCGCATAGTACCAACACGGGCTATGCAGGTGGCTCTAACGAACTCAGAAAATCAACTGACGGAGGACTCACCTGGACATCTGTTACCATTCCTCCTATCAACATTCGTTGTATTTATACTTTCAGTCCCGACACGGTTTATCTCGGCACTTACGATGCACTGTATCGGTCGACCAGCGGCGGACAATATTGGGAACGTTTTACAATGCCGGGCTTCCAGCGCATCAACGACATCAATTTCTACGACGCAAATAATGGCATGGTGGCGGGTGACAGCGGGTACGTAGCCAAAACCACTAACGGTGGCGGATTACCGGAGCCGGTATCCTTATTCAGCATTTCAACCGGCCCGCTTTGCGAAGGTGCAACGATAAATCCTGTCAATTACGGAGATCCTTCCTGGTCCTACCAGTGGTTCATCAACGGAACACTTGTCAGCACACAATATACACCAACACTTACGCTCAACACCCCCTGGACCAATACGGTTGAACTTGCAGTGACCAATAACGGCCTGACCGACACTTCTTCTACCACAATCAACGTAACACCTATTCCAAATGTTCTGCCTTTCACGGTTGTGAACGACACCATTTGTCAGGGCGGACAGGGTCATTTCTACATTCCGAACAGTCAGGTATATGTTAATTATGCACTGTTTGACGGAGCGGTGCAGGTAGGAACCGTACAAGGCGGAAACGGCAACACCGTTACACTCACCACGAACACCAACCAAACCACGGTGAAGCCTTATCGCATTCGGGCCATCTACGCCAACTCCTGTGGTGCCGACACGCTGGAAGTGTTCGATTCACTCTGGATTGCTACACCGGCTGCTAATGTTTCGGCTATGCTTTACCGTGATACGATCTGCACGGGAGATACAACGTACATGCTGATCTACAATTCAGAACCGGGCTGGGACTATTATTGCTCAACCAACTCCTTCCTGAAGGTAGATGGAACAGGCGGAACAATTGGTATTCCACTGGGACCAATCACCTCCACAGCGACCATCACTGTCACCGCTCGATTTAAGAGTCTGAATTGCCTGAAAAACTTCCCTGGCACATATACGCTGACCTATCGCAACACCTCTGCTTCCATCACTCCTGGCACATTACAGGCAGGCGTCGGATTGCCGGTTAACGTCTCCGCCACTTCTACTACTTTCAATACCTGGGACTGGAATTTCGGTACCGGCGCTACTCCATCAACCGGCAGCGGGCAAACACCCGCAACACCTGTTTATTCGGTCGCCGGTATTGACACCATCACCCTCACTGCCCGACTTGATTACACCTGCGAAAAAATCATCAGGAAGCCCGTTTACATTTACGGTAATCTTCCCATATCCACCACCGTTACCTGTGATGCCGATACGTTTTCCGGCACCATGGGTACTTCCACCTACAAATATTGCTTTGATGAATTCAATAATCTGCATGCTGTCGGATACAATGCACAATCAACCAACTTTGCCTTCACACCCTACATTCAGCGGATAGATTTAAGCGGTGCACGACGCTACTATGTAACGTACAACTCTACGGGAAACAGTCCGGGAGCGCAAGGCCTTATCAACGGCATCACCTCCGACCGTCTCACCAATACCTACTTCGCCACACACTATGTAGCGCTACAGCGTTTTGACATCCAGGGTAATTACATCCGCAACAAAAATGCGATTATCAAACTCAATGAAAACGGCAATTTCAAATGGGCAATAGAAGCGCCTCTTGCCGATTTCTCCGACATGATCACCATTGACAACCGCATCTTTGCACTTGGCACCAATGCATGGAACGGATGTGAATTTCAGACACCAACAGGACCTTATAGATACACACCCTCCATCAGCAACAAAGGAGAAGCATTTCTTATGGAGTTAAATGCAGATGGACAAATCTTAAACTTCGATGCGTTTGGCAGCGGAGGTACGGGCGGCACAACTAGTCCTGCAAAATTCAAAGTGAAATACCCCCTGATGAATCAATTCTTCGCTTACGACACTTTACGTCAAAACCTGATGGCACGAAAAGGAAGTGGTGGTGATTTACTCATCAGCGGATTATTGGATGCTTCTACTATTGCGAGTCCCCTTCAATTCAACAATCAGACGCTGACTAACAATCTACCGGCGGGAACCGTCAATGAAAAATGTTTATTTGCAAGCCACTATGACCTTACGAATGGATTTACAAGTGCCGTGACCCTGATGAGCGGGCAACCCGAATTCATTACTGATTACAAAGAAACCAGTACAGGAAATCTGGTTTATGTCGGTCGCGCAAAAAACAAACTGGTTACCAATAATGGTATTATAGCCTTCCCTGTACAAAACTACGAATACCAATTCGTCGCTTCCTTCCAGCCCACCGGCACTCTAAACTGGATCATGTATGCAGATTCGATGAGTTTCAAATCGGTTGGAGTTAACATAGATGGAAGTGTCAGCGTACTTGCATTTATGTCCACCAAATTCCTGATTGTTGACGCAACCAATGCGCCCTACAATGTTTCACCGACACCTGTCATTGGAAGTTACCTCCTGCGCTTTGGCAGCAATGGAGAATTGTTATCAGCTGACCGTACATCAGAATTCGCAGCCATTACCGCTCAGCAAGATGCCTGTGGAAACCATCATGCATTTCACTCCACCAACACATCACTACAGTTCAGGGTATTCCGCTCCATTCACTCGAGCAGCGGCAGCTGTGGCAGTAATTGCTATGCCGCTTATGATCCTACCTTACGCGACGTTGCACTCGATTCTGTCAACCTCAGCGATGTCAGCACCAATGGCTCAGCTATTCGTGACATAATGATTAAAACCAAATGCAAATCGGTAGTTCCGGTAACCACTTTAGACGTGAAATACCAGATTAACAACGACCCTGTACAGACATTGACCTGGAGTGGGAATATGGTAGCAGGAGACTCTGCTTCCTTCCTCGTCACTGGTTATAATTTCAATAAAATCTATAACCGCATTCGTGTCTGGGTAAATGATGTTAACGGAAGTACCGACGATCTGTCGGAAAATGATACGATTATCAAATCACAAATCATCTGCACTACCCCTCTCGCAGGCACCTATTCAACCGGCTGCGACACCTGTTACTTCGACAAGATACAAGCTTCAGCCACTTCTTTAAAAACATGTGGTGTCTCTGATCCCGTTACGGTAGCGATTGAACCCGGCTATTATCTGGAGCAAGTAAAAATCGACTCGATTCCCTTTGCCAGTACGGTAGATTCCATTGTTTGGACTTCGCGTACAGGGAACGCAGATGATGTAATACTTGAGTTGGGCAGCGACTATAGCTATTATCGCAATCCGTTATTTCTTTTTTACACGCAATATTGCAGCATTGATCATCTGACCATCCGCAACTCACTGCCAAAAACATACGACGCCATGCAGGCGGATCCGGGAGGACAATCAGCCATCAATCTTGAAAATGTACATGACATTTATATTACCAATTGCAAAATTTACGGCATCCCACGTTCAGGAGCGGTATCAAGTAACGGAAACACCGTTCAATGTTACAGCTGCAAGAATATCAACATTCACAACAACTACATTTATCAGGGCGAAACAGGCATTGTGTTGGGCGGCAGCATCACATCCGACCGCAATATTTCGATTGCCAACAATACACTACGGCAAAACAACGGCATGCATTTCTTTAACGTCAGTAAGTTAACCGTTGACCACAATGATATGCAGTCCATCGGATCGGTATATGCCCAACGACTGAGCATCCAATCCTGCGACTCCATCCAAATCTCCAACAACCTGGTGACCAGTGAAAACTGGGGTGATAAAACACTTGATATCTATTGTCAGTGTTCCACTCCCAATTACTGCTACCTGTACAACAACATCTTCTCATCCGCCCCTTTCTGGCTGCCGGTGGCAGGTGCCGACATCAATGCTGATAATATTGACATTATCAATAACAGTTTCGGTCATGGATTATACCTCTACACCAGCAACAATCTGACTTTTGTAAATAATCTGGTGCGCTCGAACGGTGATGCTGCGATAGAAATCAGCTCTCCTTCATTCTTCTCCACATTTAACAACAACCTGTACCAATCGGTCGGATCGCCACTTAACTTCATTAATAACGGCATCGACTATACCCTTGCAGCCTGGAAATCAGTTACCGGTTTCGACAGCCTGTCGGATTCAATTACTGCCGAATATACTACACTCACGGACATGCATCTCCGAAATGCCATCCCGATGCCCGGTGTACCCTGGCCGGGACTCACGACCGATATCGACGGAGAGCCACGCAGTCTGACCACCCCTACGATCGGAGCAGATGAATTCAGTCCGAATCCTGCCCTCGGCACAGTTTGGCCCGGTGACTGCGACAGCTCCAAGACTGTTGACAATTTCGACCTGTTGCCCATCGGACTATTCTACAATCACTTTAGCACCTCCCGACCCAATGACCCTTCTACAGCATGGGTGGCACAACCTTCGTTGTTCTGGAATGAAACACAGGGTGGCGGCATTAATATGAATCATGCTGATGCGAATGGTGACGGTTGGATTGATTTGGAAGACACAGCCGTTGTTGTCGCCAATTACGGACAGTCGCATCCGTTAGCAAACCCTGATCCTCAGCGGATGCTGACCGGTCCTGATCTGGCTGTTGTTCCCGTAGGATCTGTTTTTGCCGCAGGCGATACCGTACACCTGAAAGTAATGGCCGGATCCAGTGCATTACCGGTAAATTTACTCTCTGCCATTGGATTCAAAGTCAATGTTCCACCCGGACTTATTGTTCCCGGCTCATTCCATGTAACTACGATCAATAACTGGCTATGTCCCGACAGCAATTGTATTATGTTTCATCAACCTGATGAAACCACAGGCATTGCTGCTGTGAGTCTGGTTCGTCTGGATGGAGATCATCTATCCTCGTATGGAGAACTCGCGGATGTAAGTTTTGTTGTTAACGCTGCTTATCCGGGTAATCCAACCGTTACCATTCCGATTGGCGATTACCGTTCCTTCGAGCCCGATGCAACACCGATCAACCTATCACTTGTCGACGGCGTTATTCAGGTAACGAATACTTCTGTAGCAGAGCATAACCATTTCGACGGCATTACTCTCTTCCCGAATCCCGCTGGAAATTCTGCAACGATTATGTTTAACTGGAAAGGAGCCGCTGATGAAAAAATGCAGATCAGTCTGCACGATGTGACCGGACGTCTGGTAAAACAGCTTCCGTCTGTTAGTCTGACTATCGGCGGAACAACCATTCCCGTTGACTGCTCCGGGCTCAGTCAGGGACTCTATTTTATCCGACTGAACACTACCATTGAAACCAGCACGATCAAATTCATAAGGAAATAGCGCTTCCCTAATTACAGGGAGAGCAGTTATATTAACTCATTCATTCAAGGGGGAAAGTAAGACAACGGCGTTTACTTTCCCCTTTTTTAATATCTGGTCTTCTCTGAATGATTAATTTCGTCTGAAAGTTCAACTACCATGAAACATTGTGTACGCATTCTGGTTTTACTACTGCTGACTGTACAGCTGCACGCCCAATCAAACACCTTCACCCTCGACTTCAACTTCGGCACCAACGACGAAGCCTTTAGTGTTATTCAGAATACAGCCGGCAACTTTGTTGTTTGCGGAACCGTATATCCGGGTGGAAATAATTTTAATCCGATCGTTGCTGAAGTTTCTCCTGCAGGAGTGATACTGCAATCCTATACACTTACTTCCGCCACCAGCGAAATTTTCCGATCCATTGTACAAACAAGCGACGGAGGTTACTTCATCACCGGGAATGTATTTTCATCTGCATCCGACTTCAATGCGCTCATCCTTAAACTCGATGGCAGCTTTCAACCGGAATTCTACCGTCAAATTGTAAACAACGGTATCAATGACAATGCCAACCGTGGATTTGAAATCGCTCCCGGAGTATATGGTGTTACAGGTTCAATCGGATTATCCGGTGCTGTAAAACCTACATATCTCGTACTAGACAATACCGGTAACATCATTTCACAAACATATCTTGGCACCAATCAGTTTGCGAGTCCAGATTATCGGGGAAGACACATCGGAAACGGACAAGTAACCATGGGCCATCTCACCAATGCCTTCTCGGTTCTTGACAGCAGCGGCAACATTGTAAAAAGCTTTGGAAGCGGACTCGGTATTTATTCAGTAGATGCGCAGAAGCTTTCCAACGGTAATTTCGCCTGCCTCTCGCTCGACAACTACGGGTCGATGACTGGTGCAACTACTTCCTTCATGGTTGTTGACTCTAACTGTGCCACGATCAGTTTCTCAAAAAAATTCGCATTCAACGGTAACGATGTACAACCCTCCGAATTCATTGAAGACAATAATAGTGACCTTGTTATTACCGGAAGGATGACCGGATTAAGCAGTGGTAATGAAAATCCTTTTCTGATCAAGATGGATGCTTCCTGCAATGTTCTCTGGATGAAAAGTTATTTACCCTTAGGGTCAACAACAGCCCGCTTCAATGCGATTGCACCCACCAGCGATGGGGGATATATTATCTGCGGAGCGAAAGGTCCTTTCAATGCCCAGCATATGTTCCTCATGAAAGTTGATTCAGCCGGCAATGCCGGAAGCTGTAATGTATTAGGCGTTTCCTTTACAACTTCCACACCCACCACTTCGTTACAATCACCGCATCCGGTTTTTTCCGCAACGATTAACGGCACAGCAGCAACAGCCACCGTTGCCAGTTCAACACTTACACAAAACATCATCTGCATCACAACGGGTTTGACGGAGAATCCCGAATCCGCCAATTCAAGCATCTATCCGGTGCCGGCAAGAGATTTCATTCACATCGAAACGATTGAAAACGGACAGCTCAACTATTGCATTCATGACATGTCGGGCCGTTGTTTGATCAGCAACATGACTGTCTCCGGACAAGCGATCAATATCCGCAATCTCTCACCGGGATATTATTTGATTTCTGCCATCAATGATAACGGGCAGGAAATATTCAGAAAAAAACTACTTAAGGAATAATCAACATACTGAACAGAAAACAGGAAAGCCGTCAGCTAACGCCGACGGCTTTCCGCATTTATATGGGTTGATTAAAGGTTACGCAATGTCAATAATTTCTCCCAGTGCGATTCCACTTCATGTTCTTCGCGATGGAGGAAATCGTCGGCCCGGGCAGGGTTGCTGTTCTTGATTACGTTGAACCGCTGCTCTTTATACATAAAATCGCCTACCGGCATGCTTGGATCTTTTGAGTCGAGCGAGAACCGTTCACCTTTTGCTTTATGCGGATTATAGCGGAACAATGGCCAGTAGCCGGACTTCACCGCTTCCGCCTGATGCTCGGCACCTTTTGCCATATCATAACCATGCGCGATGCAATGACTGTATGCGATCACAATACTCGGACCGGGGTAGGCTTCAGCTTCAAGCAATGTCCGCACCGTATGAAGATCATTCGCACCGATAGCTATCTGCGCGACATATGCATTTCCATGTGCAATCGCCTGTAATGCCAGATCTTTCTTCGACGTCTGTTTCCCTTTGATGGAGAACTTCGCGCTGGCACCCAATGGCGATGCTTTGGATTTTTGTCCGCCGGTATTGGAATACACTTCTGTATCGAGCACCAGAATATTCACATTTTCACCAGTTGATAAAACGTGGTCGAGACCACTGAAACCAATATCGTAGGCCCAGCCATCTCCGCCGATAATCCACACTGATTTTTCACTGAGGAAATCAACCAGCTGCAACAACTCCTTTGCTTCCGGATGATCTGTATCGCGCAAAACACTCTTCAGTTCATTCAACTGTTTACGGCGACGGATAAAATCACCTTCGCTGTCTTCGGGATGCGTTAAGATATCTTCTGCAAGATCCGGACCGACTACATTCTTGAGTTTGTGTAACAAGCGTGAAGCGGTTTCCTTCTTCTTATCTGTTGCCAGACGAAGACCGAGACCGAACTCCGCATTATCTTCAAACAATGAATTCGCCCAGGCGGGACCATGTCCGTCTTTGTTGAGCGTCCACGGTGTTGTAGGAAGATTACCACCGAAAATCGAAGAGCAACCTGTTGCATTTGCGATCAGCATACGATCACCAAAGAGCTGGCTCAACAATTTCAGATACGGTGTTTCACCGCAACCGGAACAAGCACCGGAAAACTCAAAAAAAGGCTCATAGAACTGCGTTCCCTTCACGGTATTCCGGTTGACCCGTTCGCGATCAATATCCGGGAGTCCGAGGAAGAAATCCCAATTATCCTTCTCCTTCTCTTTCAGTGGCAACTGATCCATCATATTAATGGCCTTATGCCCTTTCACTGATTTGCTTTCGATCGGACAAACCTCTACACAAAGATTACAACCTGTACAATCCTCCACCGCTACCTGTAACGTATAGGCTTCTGTTTCCTTATAAAACTCTTTACCGATCGGAGCTGTATGCTTGAACGTTGCAGGTGCACCCGTTAATGCATCCTTATCATACACCTTGCAGCGAATGGCAGCGTGCGGACAAATCAGGAAACACTTCCCGCATTGCGAGCAGAGATCTGCATCCCACACCGGAACCTTATCGGCGATATTGCGTTTTTCAAACTTCGTAGTGCCACTCGGATACGTACCATCAATCGGGAATGCACTGACCGGAAGATCATCACCATCACCGGAAATAATTTTACCGATGACACTCTGCACAAACTCAGGCGCATCACCTGAAATAAGCGGTTCAGGTTTCAGAGATCCGACTATCTTGCTACTGTAATCAATTTCATGCAGATGATGCAGCGACTGATCCACGGCGAAATAGTTTTTCTGCACTGCGGCTTCACCCTTCTTCGAATAGGTTTTATAAATCGCATTTTTGATATGCCGAATGGCCTCTTCACGCGGAACCACCTGCGAAATAGCGAAGAAACAACTCTGCAGAATCGTATTGATGCGCGAACCCATCCCCGTTTCGCGGGCAACGCGTGTTGCATTTACAATATAAAAACGAAGTTGTTTATGGATGATTTCCTTTTGAATCGTATCCGGCAGGCGATCCCATATCTCCTCAGGTTCATACGGAGAGTTCAGGAGGAACGTAGCGCCTTTCTCCGCAAACTTCAGCACATCGTACTTGGTGAGATAGGAAAAATGATGGCAGGCCACAAAATTCGCCGATTGCACCAGATAGGTTGAACGGATCGGGTTATCGCCGAAACGAAGATGCGATACGGTGAGCGAGCCTGACTTCTTACTGTCATAAACAAAGTACCCCTGCACAAACTGATTCGTATTCTCTCCAATGATTTTAATCGAGTTCTTGTTCGCACTTACTGTACCATCGGCGCCAAGTCCGTAGAAGAGTCCGCGGAAGCGATGCTGCTGCTCAATATTGAACTGCTCATCCCATTCCAGACTTGTATGGCTCACATCATCGTGAATACCGATGGTAAAATGGCGTTTCGGCTGATCTTTCACTAATTCATCGAACACCGTCTTCACCATTCCCGGATTAAACTCCTTCGAAGCCAGGCCATATCGTCCGCCGATTACTTTCGGCTGCTGACCCTCCCATACTTCACGGAGAGCGGTACACACATCCACATAAAGTGGCTCGCCGATACTGCCGCTTTCCTTGCAGCGATCGAGCACAGCAATACGTTTTACAGTAGAGGGCAGTGCTTTCACAAACAGCTCCATCGCAAAAGGACGAAATAGCCGCACGTTCAGCACACCTGTTTTTCGGTTATTTTTATTGAGATAATCTACCGTTTCCTTAACTGCACCTGCGCCGGAACCCATGATGATCACTACGTCTTCTGCATCTGCAGCTCCATAATACTCAAACAAGCGGTACTTCCTTCCCGTTAGTTGAGCAAACTGATCCATTTTCTCCTGAACGATGGAAGGAACTTTTGCATAAAACGGGTTTGAAGCTTCGCGTCCCTGAAAGAACACATCAGGATTCTGCGCTGTTCCGCGAATGAAGGGGTTCTCAGGATTGAGTGCGCGGTTACGATGTGCTTTTACATCCTCTGCATCAATCAATGCCAGCATCACTTCATCGGGAATCAGCTCCACTTTGTTCAACTCGTGCGAAGTACGGAAACCATCGAAAATATTCATGAACGGCACTCTGGCTTTCAGTGTCGATGCCTGAGCGATCAGAGCCATATCCATAGCTTCCTGCGGACAAGTTCCGAACAACATGGAAAATCCGGTAGAGCGCACTGCCATCACATCCGAATGGTCACCGAAAATCGACAAGGCATGAGTAGCCAGCGCACGGGCTGCGATCTGAAAAACAGCAGGGGTCAGTTCGCCCGCTATTTTGAACATATTCGGAATCATCAGCAAGAGTCCCTGTGAACAGGTAAAGGTGGTGGACAAAGCCCCACCCTGTAACGAACCATGCAAGGCACCGGCGGCACCAGCCTCGCTTTGCATTTCGATAACAGTCGGGACTGTACCGTAGATATTTTTCAATCCATTTGCACTCCATTCATCCGACCACTCGCCCATCGAAGAAGACGGGGTAATGGGATAAATGGCACAAATTTCATTGGTTCTGTACGCCACGTAAGCCGCAGCTTCATTGCCATCCATTATTTCATAACGGGGACCTTTTACAGGCTCCGTCTTCACTTTCTCAGGTTGAACAACCGGTGTTTCCATCTTTTGCAGGATTAATTGGGAGAATAAAAATACCCGCCACTCCTGAAACAAGGGCTGATAAATCTCATGATCCGATTGAATGTTGGTCAGGTGCTGCAAGCTGCAAGGCTACAAGCGGCAGGGCAACAAGGCTACAAGCGGCAGGGCTGCAGGGCTTCAGGGCTACAGTCCCGCAGCGAGCTGCGGGAGCAAGCTACAGGCTACAGGGCTGCAGGGCTGCAATTAGGAAACAAACCTGATGGGATTGCAAGGGTTCAGAATCCTGAACCCTTGCTGTATTGATCATTCCATATTTTTGCGACTTATGAAACAATACGAGAGCATCATCTTTGATCTGGGCGGGGTGATTATTAATCTGGATTATAACCGTACGGCGCAGGCATTTGTCGATCTGGGATTGACGAACTTCAACGAGATTTATTCGAAGGCGAAACAGACCAGTTTATTTGACGATTTTGAAAAAGGGACGATGGAAGATCCTCGTTTCAGGGCTACGTTGAAACAGTATCTGCCTGCTCACATTACCGACCTTCAGGTTGATGCTGCCTGGAATGCGATGCTACTCGACATTCCTCTTCACCGGATAGAATTTCTTCGCAACGTTGCAAAACATTACCGGATTTTCCTCCTCAGCAACACCAATCATATTCATGTGGAAGCCTTCACAAAGATGAACGATCAGCTCTTTGGCCAAGGAGCCTTTGAATCCATTTTTGAGAAACACTATTATAGTTGTAATATGGGCATGCGGAAACCGGATGCGGAAATTTTTGAGTTTGTATTGAAGGAAAACGGACTGGACAGAACCAAAACATTGTTTATCGACGATAGTCCTCAACATGTGGAAGGGGCATTGAAAACCGGATTACATGCGGAATTATTAAGAGTAGAGATGGGAGAAAAACTGGAGACAGTATATGCAAACTTGTTGCTTTAAACCACAACAAACACCATAGCTCTATTCAGACTATTTTATCTCCTGACACAGCTCAATCAATACGCCGTTGGTTCCTTTCGGGTGTAAAAAACAGATGAGTTTATTATCGGCGCCATTCTTAGGTTCTTTGTTGAGCAGGGTAAATCCTTCGGCTTCGAGACGTTTCATCTCTGCGTGAATATCCTCTACATCAAAAGCAATATGATGAATCCCTTCTCCCTTTTTCTCTATGAACTTAGCAATCGGTGATTCAGGATTCGTAGCTTCGAGCAGTTCAATTTTATTCGGACCTACCTGAAAAAAGGAAGTCATGACACCTTCCGATTCTACACCTTCCACTTTATAATGAGGGACTCCGAAAAGTCTGCGAAAAAGTTCGTTTGACGTTTCAAGTGATTTAACTGCAATACCGATGTGTTCAATTTTATTCATACCCCAAAAATAGAAAAATCCGGTTTTCTATTCCGGGCGCTTAGGCGATTCCTCATCTGATTTCTTCTCAACATAATCGAACTGAATCCGCTGTGGCTCCATATTGAAAAGAGGTCCGGTAGGCGAAGGCTGTTGTTCCAACGGAATTTCCTGATCAGCGATTGAAATATCCTCCTGCAATCCCGATTGTTCAGGGTGTAAATCTGCATGATTCTCCATATCCTCATCTGTATCATTTTCCCAATCATATACGATCCGCTGAGGCCCTTCTTTTCTATACACCCATGACAGAAGCAATCCCGACAATCCGCCAAACAAATGGCCCTCCCAGCTTACATCTTTCAGGAACGGGAACAACCCCCACACCATGCCACCATATAAAAACACAACAGTCAGACTCACAGCCATCATCCGTCGTTCTTTTCTCCATACACCGCTGAAGAAAATAAACGAAGCAAGTCCATAAACTATACCACTGGCACCGATGTGCGCTGAAGGACGTCCGCCGAGCCAAAGCCAGAATCCACTGAGCACCCAGGTGAGCAGAAGGACTTTCCAGGAAACATCCCGGTAAAAATAAAAGAGCATGGCTGCAAGGATAAACAAAGGAACTGCATTCGAAAACAAATGCTCATTGTCGCGGTGAATAAAAGGAAAGGTCAGCATACCACCCAGATGTTCCACCGACCTGGGGAAAAGTCCCAGATGGGTCAGATGCAGATGGGTAACGGTTTCGTAGTACCGAACTGCTGACAGCACAGCAATCAGCAATAATCCGGGCAGGAAACTCTTCAATATTGATTTCAGTTCAGGACGCATCCGATGTAAAGATACATGGTGACCGGCAGATGGCCACATTTCATCTTCAACTGAGACGTTCCAGCTCAAAAAATATTTATCACCCCAAATAAAACTTCTCCGAAACAGGTTAGTCAACAATGAGAAGATATATTTTTGCATACATGCAAATGCTTCATCACCATCGCTATACCGGCCATCAGGGCGCCATCTATGCTCTTTGCGACGACTTGCACGGAGGGTTCATTTCAGGTGGAGGGGATCGCATTGTTGCCCGTTGGCAATTAAATGACAATCCAGACGGTGAAATCGTTGCCCGAGCAGGCGACGCGGTGTATGCTCTTCATCTGACCCCCTACTCCGGACAACTAATGGCGGGAACCGGCAAAGGAGGCGTACATGTGATTGATCTGATCGAAGAGAAAGAACTGCGCTTGCTGCAATTACATGAATCGCCGGTTTTTTCGATCGTGGCTTCACCGGATAACAAATTCATTTGCACAACCGGGGGAGATGGCTTACTGAACATTCTGCGGTCGGATGATTTTAGTGTAGTGAAGAGATCACGTCTGACTGAAAACAAACTGCGTACTATCTCCTTTCATCCTACCCTTCCTTTCGCTTTGGCCGCTTGTGGTGATGGCAGCATTGTTGAACTGGATACGATCAACTGGGAACCCGTATCACGCTTTCAGGCACACCAGCCTGGTTTCTCGGTCAATTGTATCTGCTTCTCACCAGATGGAAATCAATTCCTCACCGGGTCGAGGGATGCCCATCTGCATGTGTATGAAACTTCAACACGCAAACAGTTGATGAGTATCCCTGCACATAATTATGCCATCTATGAGATTGGCTTTGATCCCACCGGTAAATATTTCGCAACAGCCAGTCGTGACAAAACGGTAAAAATCTGGGATTACAACAGCATGGGAGTCATAGAACGACTGGCCGGAAACGACGGCAAAGGTCATATCAACTCTGTCAATACACTTTTGTGGATGAAAAACGGAACCTTGCTTACTGCGGGAGATGACAGGGCTATACAAAGCTGGATCGCTTAAGATAAAACACCGATTTGAAGAAATAAAAGAGGCCCCGACAAACCAGTTGCCGGGGCCTCGTACTTTATTCGCAATGTTTAGTCAACCATCAGAATCATCTGCTTACGTTGACCTTCTGTTTCCACCTGCAAGTGATAAAGGCCGGTCGCCAGATGTTCAATATTGATCTGCTCCATATTCAATCCCTGCATGGAGACGCCTTGTTTCGCATACATCACACGGCCGATGGCATCTGTAATCCGCAAGTTATATTCGCTGGCATCACTTGCTTCAAACTGAACAGTAACCTGACCATTGGCCGGATTCGGGAATATAAGCAATTCAGTAAACGGACCATCCAGCTCTTCTTTAGAACAATTGGTGAGATTGATTCCGTTCCGGCCTCTCACAGGACTGGTTCCGCAGGCATTGGTTGTATAAACCTGCACCGAGAGATTATTGATCGGTGTACCCAGCCATTGAACAGTGATTGTTTTAGAGCCCTGGCCGGAAGATATAAATCCGCCGCCACCTAACGTCCATGTATATACGCTCGCACCACCGACGGTCGGTACACTGAAGTCGCTGGTTGTATTGGTACATACATTAAGGGAAGAATAATTTATCGGAGCTGCTTGTCCCGGAGCGCCGGTGACAGTAATTGTACGTGGCGCACTAACCCCACACGCATTTACCGCACGGACAACCACACTGGATGTAGTGAATGTACCAAACGATGCCGAGATGCTGTTGGTTCCCTGCCCGAAATTAACTGTACCATTACTGACAGTCCAGTTATAACCCGTAGCATTTACCACATCCGAAACAACATACATTACATTGTTGCTGTTGCAAAGTCCGTTTATACTTCCGGTAACTGAAGCAGGTGTTGCGGGCAGATTCAACGACATGGCTTTTGTGCGTGCCAGACTTGTTCCGCAGCCATTGGACGCAATCACGCTCATGGTGCCACCTGCATAACCTCCGCTCACCTGGACGGTTATAATATTTGAACCTGCACCTGAAACGAAACTTATTCCGGCCGGGAGTGTCCAGGTATAGGATGAAGCCCGTGCAACATGTGCAATGGAATAAGTTATCACATCACCCGGACAAACTTTTCCGGGACCCGAGATCGAAGGAGGTGTTACCGGAGCTGCCACCTGCAAATCAACAGACCTGCACGAACTCTGGCTGACAGAACAACCGGAAATAGCATTCACACATACTTGTCCAACCACACCCGCCTGAATGGCCAGATTGGTCCAGCTCATCTGAATGGATGTTGTTCCTTGTCCGGAAACAATAGTGCAACCGGAAGGCACCGTCCAGACATACGAAGTTGCTCCAACAACAGGGTCAACACTTAATGTTACTATTCCATATACACCACTCCGGCAACCAACGAGCGCACCGGAACTGCTTATAACTCCGGGAGCAGGAACAACACCGGAAGCTCCGGATGTGAGATCACCATTTTCGTAGCTTACCGTATAATTAGACGGCTGCACCATCTGCACACCAGAAGGCACAATAGTATAATTACCGGATGGAATGACCGGTGCATTCACCACCACTCCGTTAGAATCCAGGATGGTATAAACAGGGCCACCCTGTACGAGATTACTATCCGCATCATAATAGCGGTAACCGGAAAAGTCAGCTGTAAATGCCGGCGTAATTCCGTTGCAAGGGATAGCGGTATCCCTGGCAGATACCACCAGCGGAGCCGGCAAAATTGTTAATGAACCAAGTTCATAACTTACATCAAAATTCTCTGACAATAAAGCACCCGGAACAATAGAATGAACTCCGACTTCAATTCCGGTTATCATGTTAATCGAATTGAAAGTAAGAGAATCACCCTCCGGAGCATTCACATCATCCTCGTCAATAATCACAATCATATCATCCTCACTGGAAGAATCACTGACGGTTTCCCCATTCACAAGCGCACGGCCATTCACCAGGGCCCTTGCATTCACAAGCGCACGGCCGTTAACAAGAGCGCGACCATTGACCAATGCTCTGGCATTTACCAGTGCACGTCCATTCACCAACGCTCTGGCATTCACCAGCACTGCAGTATCCGGATTCTCCTGGAAATTGAATACGGAAGCCGGAGCCACATCCACTACTTTAGCGGTATCAATCGTATAGGATCCATTTACCAGCGCCCGTGCATTCACCAACGCTCTTGCATTCACCAATGCTCTTGCGCTGGCCATACAGCTCAGGTGTTCTATATCTGAATTCACCAACGCACGGCCATTTACCAGCGCTCTGGCATCAACCAAAGCTATTTCAGACGCCAGATCTTCCTCATGCGAAGACTTCAGATTATTGAAGAACATCACTTTTTCAGTAGTTGTAATCAGCGAATCGGGATACGAATAAGTAAAGCCCACCGCATCAATACGATCACCATAGGTAATCGTCGTATCATTCGGTGTAATCACCAGCGGCATTTTCGTTACTTCAATGATACTATCAACGAACTGATAGTTGTATAAAGCCTGAAGCGCCTGAGATGCAGGGAGCGACAGATTTGTAACATTGGATGAAGGGGAGATAAAATAATAACCCACATTGCTGGTGCTGGTTACCGGGCTCGAGAAAGAAATATTATTATCGAGACCAAGATCTGACAAAGTGAGTCCTGCTTCGGCCAGTGAACTGCCATTTACAGTAACAGTAGCTGTGAATTCAGGTACCTGTTCACCGAAACGTTTCGATTTATAATTTGCAGTGACCACTACATTTTTTATTGCTGTTTCTTTCAGATAGATTGAATCAGACGTACCACCATCGAGTCCACTTGGACTCACAGGCGGGTTATACAAAGCAAGTGGCGGATTTCCTGCAAAAGGAGGAATGACAACCGTAAGATGTTTAGCATCCTGTACAAAAGCAGGAATGGTGTCATACTTGAATATCACTGAAGTGTTTTGATTAAAATACTGACCCGCAATATGCACTTCTATCGTATCATCACCCGGCACTGTCGCCACATTCGCAACAGTGTATGAATAAAGTATCGGAGCCGGTGCTGCGAGTGTCTGCAAGGCTGTATCTGCCTGAATAAAACCAGCCCCTGATTGTACATCATAACCCTGACCATACATATCAATAGCAGTAGATTGCATCAGTGATCGCATTTCCGAAGGTGAAAACGTAGCACCATTATAGAATTTCTTCTTCGCACTCTGTAACAGCGCTGCAACACCGGCGGCATGTGGTGCTGCACATGATGTACCGAAGAAATTCGGGAAGAAGTCTCCATCAATATTCTGTCCTCCCATCTGGACGGTCGTATTCACCCCATTCGGTGCGGTAATATCAGGTTTCATCCGGTCAATGCCATTCATCAGATGTCCGCCTCTGGATGAAAAAGAGGCTACCGTAGGCGGATTAACACCATAAGCCGGAGTATTGGAATATAATACAGCACCCACAGTGATCGCACCGGCAGCATTCGCCTGTCCGACGATGGTAGAGGTTCCCTGATTGTACTCATTGATCACCGCATCTCCACGGAATACCACATACTTGATTTTCACATTTCCTGTCCCCTGCTTACGGGTAATAACAATATTGGCCTGTGTATTTCCGGTAACGGTAAACGGCAACACTTCAAACGGATCCTTCCAATGATTATTTCTGTTAAATCCAAAGAGTACATTACCATTGTTATTTACAAGATAGATATCAAAATCATTCAGCGCACCCGGTTGTTGTCCGAGTGAATAGAAGAAATCCTCCCATTGCAATACAATTGTATAGGAACCTTTCTTCAGACTGATGCTCTGATAAACATCACCACCACCGAAATCATGTGCAACCCCTGTGAATCCCGGAGGTGCAGGAACAGGATTAAACACACCTTCGTACGAAGCACTGCCAAAATTTCCGGCAGCTGTGAAATAGGACACTCCATTTGCAGCCACTTCATCAACCGCCTGTGCAACGATACCGTCAGTAAAGAACGGCTCAGTGATATAGGTTACATCATCTACAATCACATCGCAACCCACACTGTCAAGTGCCTTTACCCCTTCAGCGAAATTACCAGGGCTGACAAATCCAGAGTAGAATGCCAGTTCTGCTTTAGGAGCAATATCGTGCAGGATCTGCAACATTGCCCGGCCTTCATCAGTTCTCTTTCCATAGGGGAATTCCTGCAATACTGAAATAGGTTGCGGATTACCCGGATTACCGGCACCCGGCAGCTCCTTGTTGCTGACATCATCAGCAGCGGGGCTTCCAAACTTAGTATTATAGGAATCGGATATCACACCGATTTTCACTCCTTCTCCAAATACATTCCATGCGATACGGGCTGTGTCTGAACGCATAGATTTATCACCCTGCGTTCTGGCCAACCCGGTATTTACAGCAAGACTTTGCAATGCTGAACTGGAGACAGCCGGATAATTGGGTCGCACATAATTGATCAGTGTGGGAAGCGAATCCAGTTTAGTAAGATTAAAAATCGGGATCAGACCCGTGATTACGAATGTTGAATCACCATTATCAATAAAGTCGGACATGCCATATGCAGGTGTTTGCAACAAGGCGAACAATGAATCATACATGCCGATATTTGAAATAACCTCAATCAGTACTTTCGTACTGTCGATCACATACACGGTATTATTGGTTGTTACTGTATCAGCAATGGTTGAATCAGTAGCCAGCTGTGTTAACTCAGATCCAATGATATTGGGAACACCACCACCTGCAGGAGGCGGATAATAAGGTGTAATACATGGATTAGCTTCCAGCACAAGATTAAAAGATGCTGTACTGGTACAGATCATATTCGCCAGATTTGACACCGTTACCGTATATACACCTGGCGAACTAACTATAATTGAATCCGTAGATTCATTTCCCGGCGACCACATATAAGCATATCCATTGCCGGTAGTAACTGGAGCAAGGGTGACGGAACCACCATCCGGGCAAAGCACACTGCTGGCGATAATCGTTGCATCCGGCAACGGTGTTTCTGCAATAGTAAACGTTGTATCCGTTACACAGCCGAGGTCGATAATCGACAAGGTATAAACGCCCGGCTCAAGATTCGAGAAAACCCCGGAGTTATTACCAACATCATAACCATTCGGACCTGTCAATGTAAACATATCATTCGGCCCTTCCGGTTCTCCGCCCTGCAAGGCTGTTTCTCCGACATAACCGGCATCAACAACACCATCTCCTGCTCCATGACAGGAAACCGGAACCACAACCATTTCACTCAGATCGAAGGGGGCATAGAAGGTAAGCGTAACATCGTCGCTGTACAGACAACCTGCATCATCTGCCACCGTTACTGTATAAGTAGCAGCCGAAGATGGACTTACACTAATGCTTTGCGTAGCTGCACCTGTGCTCCACTGATAGGCCAGGAATCCCGGCGTAGCACTGAATGTAACAGTATTGCCTGGGCATGTTACCCAGTTAAAAGACGGACCGGCGTTGACAGCGTATTCCGCAACCTTGAACACTTCACTTTCACCAACACAACCTGCCTCACTTACTGAAACAGTGTAGTTACCGGCCGTTGATGCATAAATTGAACTGGAAGAAGCTCCATTCGACCAGAGATAGGTATCATACGTTGCAGGAATGGTAGTACCGATAGCCACCGCATCAATTTCATTCCAGTCAAGAACAGCCGGAGAATTCAAGGCGATGCGCACTTCAGATACCGGGAAAGGTGTTAATGAAAGCGGAATATGCAGCTTGCGTCCCTGTTCCCGCATCGTCCCAGCCGTAGCAGTATACACTGACTGGAACTGACCTGTATAAGGATTCTTCACATAAACAGTATCAATAGCACCGTTACTGTATGTTTCATAAATATCGATAAAATTAATCGGAGCAGCTGTTGCAAATCCGAGTTCGATATACTCACGCTGATCGTCCTGATTCAGGTTCGACCAGGCATTTTCATTATCACCGTAGGATGGGTAAACATCCGGTGCACCCAATGCACGACTTGCTGAATACGGGTCGCTACCTGTTCCATATTCACTGCTTACGCTGATGACACTACTTGCATACTGCAATGAAGTGACTTCTTCCACAAGCAGCTCAATTGAATCAGGAGTGCACGAAGAGAAATACGGAGCGGAAACAGTTGAAACCATCGGCATGAAAGCCAGATCCGTTACTTCGTCCGTTTCATCATCGCAATCATCATCGATACCATTGGCGCATAATTCAGTTGCGCCCGGATATGCTGTAGCAGATGCATCATTACAATCATCGCTGTTTAAAACATATCCAAAAGGCTGTGCGTAGGCCGAAGTCATTACATTAATATCCCCGAAACCATCTCCGTCGGTATCCGCATAATACGTCTGAAACACCAGACCGGCAGGGAAATAATTATCCAGCGAATTCGCTCCGCCAAATGCTCCTGCATCATTCCGTGTGCCGTTCTGATCATTATAGATGGGTGATGGATCGCCTCCATTGATTGCATCACTGTTATCCAGCAATGAACCGTTTAATGCTACAGAAGAAGTTGAACTCAGTGTATTTGTAGCATCCGCCGTGAAGTTATCGAAACCACCTACGCCCTGTGTTGTGTAATTATAGCTGAAAGGATCAAAGGTTACATCGCCAGGATTCCAAAGTGCATATTTACTATTGATACAAAGATTGTTTCTCACTTCTATAAAAAACGAAGGTCCTATCTGGAAGAACATACCAGCTCCGCCTGCATCATCATTGATTGTATTGTTGATACAGGCGTTCTTTCCTGCACCGCCTTGCTTCAGGCTACGGAAATAAAGTATCGCATTTGTATTCCCATGTGTTCTCAGGAAGTTATTGGCGATATGTACATACTGGGTATTTCCCCAGAATGCAATTGTGCGACCACCGCCTTGCACATCGAAATGGTTACCGATAATCCTGACACTGTCTTCCGTTGCGGTGGAAGAACCAAACACCTGTGTAATTTCATAATAACCGGCCACTGATTGCTGTACATAGTTACCGATCCATGAACCGCGATAAAGTGTCAACATCGTTTGCCCGCTATAATTCAGGATACTATCTCTTTCAACCATAAAGTTGATATTGGAAGGATCTCCCAACACTCTGCCAGTAATTTTAGAAAAAGCGATTCGTTCGCCCGAAGTACCGGTTCCATTGTTGACAACATCACCGGTAATATCCGCCTCCAGTATTTCCCAACCGCTTTGCATTGTCACATTTCCCTGAATGGCGTATTTCGACCCAGGCGTCGCTGAATAAAAATGGAGGTCAGTTATAGAAGGTGCGTTGACGTTTTCTATAAACGGAAGACTTCCTGCGCGGGGATAAATAAGAATGGTATCACCATTACTTGCTGCGGCTAAAGCATCATTAACAGTAGTATATGCGCCACTGAGACCATTTTCTTCGACTACTAGCAACGTGGGATCAAATCCACAAACGGAACTAAAAGTTGCACCCATATCAATTCCTGAACTCCAGTTAGCGTTCATAAAGGACGGATCATCCACCTGAATGCAGGTTAACCCGGGATTATTTACTGCATTGAACAAGGTCAGAAATAAATTGTTCCCGTTTTGAACATTCAATGATGTTAGCAAGCTGTTATTCTGAACATCGATACTAGAGAGTACAGTATTGCCTGATAAATCCAGATTCGCTAACTGAGTACCAGTACAGGCCAGAACATTCAGGTTTGCACATGCGGAAACATCCAATGCCGCAAGCGGATTATTAGAACAGGTTAATGAAATCAACTGTGTTAAATTACTTAAAGCAAGAGTCGTCAGTTGATTGTTATCACATGAAAAGTAGCCAAGGTTAATATTGGTGGATACATCAATTGACGTTAAACTATTGATTGCAACGTTCAGCACACCCAGGTTTGTAAGTCCGCTCGTATTGACAGCGCTGAGATTATTCGTGTAGGCAACCAATATGTTTAAGTTTGTCAATGCAGTAACATCCAGACTGGTTAACTGATTGTTATGACATTGCAGATTGGTTAAGGATGCATTTGCGCCCAGATTCAAAACTGATATCTGATTCTGACTGCAATTCAAGACTGAAATAGCAGCATTGGAAGAAAGATCCAACGATGTCAGTGCATTATTCTGGCAGTTCAGGCCCGTGATATTGGTAAATGCTTCAATTCCGGCGAGGTTTGTGATGCCAAGATTATTAACACTGATTACATCGGTATATGCTGATGCTTCGTAACATTCAATTTCTCCATTGGCATTTGTATTGATGAAGGCATTAGCCAATAACGCATTCTTGAAATTAGCATCCGGAATATTTACCACACATCCGCATCCGGCTCCGGGATAAACGAGCGGATTATTCGGTTCACAGTCTGTATTGGTAGAAACACCGCATGCCACCGGAGCACCAGCCCCCCAAGAATCGTTATCAGCATCCTCATACAGAAGTTGTGTATCATCACAATCCGTATTGTCCGTTACGAAACCCGTAGGGGCACCATTACAAGTTGTCTGGGCAACGTTGTTGTTTCCAAATCCATCTTCGTCCAGATCCTCATAATAGGTTACGAAGGTTAATCCATTATCCACATTACCATCACAATCATCATCAATGGTATTACAGACTTCGGCTGCTGCGGGATTTATGGCATCATTCAGATCATCACAATCCAGATTATCCAGGACAGCACCAGGCACCGGATTACAGGAATTTACCGGTACAGCCAGCGCATCTCCATATCCGTCCTCATCAAAATCAGGATAGTAATCCTGAAACGACAGCGTTTCATCCGCCAGAATATTGCAGTTGTCGTCAATACCATTGCAGACTTCTGCTACACCCGGATTGATGGTATTATCATTATCGTTACAATCCAGGTTATTCTGGGAACCACATGCTGATATAATCAAAGTGCCGTAAGAGTCGTTGTCAATATCCTGATACAGAACGAAAGAATCATCGCAATCTGTATTGTCGAGAACGTAGCCTGAAGGTGCTCCATTACAGCTACTCTGTGTAACAATTCCATTTCCGAATCCGTCTTCGTCCGAATCCTGATAATAGGTTACGAACGTTAATCCGTTATCGATATTTCCGTCGCAATCATCATCTATATTGTTGCAGACTTCAGTCGCCAGCGGATTAATGGCAAGATCAGCATCATTACAATCCAAGTTATTGGTCACCGCATCGAATACGGGTGCACATGCGTTTACAGGTGTGGCCAGGAAATCACCATAACCATCGCCATCAAAGTCGGTATAATAGTCAAGGAATACGAGTCCGTCATCTGGAGTACCATTACAATCATCGTCAATTTCATTGCAGAGCTCCGTTGCTTCAGGGTTCACATTAAAATCTGAATCATCACAATCGCCACCTATAGTCACATAACCAGGAGGTGGCGGGCAGGTATTCACAAGCGTCAGATCATCACCAAATCCATCCTCATCATTATCCAGGTAATAATCCATCGGCTGATCGATAGTAATATCGCTACCGTTATCAGCACTCACAACAACCGGATTACTGCTGACAATTCTTATTCTGTATCCGGTACCGGAGATGCCGGAGGGAATTGTTCCATAGATAATGCCGGAAGCATTTGATTCCAACTCGCCAAGATATGTCTGACTGGCGAAACTTCCGAATTCATCACTCAGATACGCAGTGAAAATATTACCTGTTACATAGTTTCCTGAAGCAGCAAATGGTATAATGACGGCATCATCTGAACAAAATGGACCATACGTACCAGAAACTTCCAGGGTTGGAGGAGGCAATGCTTCACCCACCGCGAAATCGCTGAACGAAGTCAGGCCTGAGATAAAAATAGAAGTTGAAGAGGTACTGATAACATTGGGATAGGTCCACGTACCTGCATCATACTTACCAACGATGAAATTTGATGTATTGGCAGCACCATCCAATTCGGGAGTATCCCAGTTGAAAGTTGCAAATGCCGTAGTGAAGGTTGAGCCATTGTTGGTAATCGTCCAGTAACGGTTTACGGATAACGCAGGATCAATATTAGACGAAGCAATATCCGGATGTTCGGTATTGGTAGTCGACACGATAAAACCGCCTACGCCTGCATTACCTGACACCGATAATTGCATCGGACGATAACCACTGGCATCACCCAATGGATATATCAGGCCAAAACCACCAGCCGGAAAATTTCGTTGCAGGTTCCCCTGAACATACATTTGCGGGTTCGCATTATTCTGAATAGAGGCATTGGAACCGATAATCAGTTTATTGGGGCCGGTAATGATGGGACCATAATTGAAATTCAACAAATCGGTGATAGTTTGATCGCCACCCAGCGTAACACCATCGGTATTAAACATCAGTAAACTATTGATCGTACCGGTACCGTTAATGGTTTGACCACCACTGAATCCATACATCCCCAACTGGGCAACGTTAAATGTTCCGTTATTGGTTAGTGTGGCCCCCATGAAATCAAAGTAGGAACTTCCGGAGATTTCCGCTCCACTCTGAACATCCATTGCTCCGGAATAACCGGCCCACCATTCCATCGGACCAGCAACACTCAGATCCACACCAGGACCATTTTCGATTGTTAAGGTACCGGAATTAAATTTTACAACGGCACCAGACTCAATAACGGTCTGGTCGAGGGAAATGGACCCGTTGATATCAACGATATTTGGACTACGGACAGTAATAACATTATCCAGTGAAGTTGGTGGAGAAACAGCAGGCACCCAGATCACACCGTTAGAACGTTGCCAGATACCCGGATCTATCCAAGGTCCATCACTAATTGTACGATAATCCCCGAGTGCGCCCGGCGGTTCGGGTTCACCAACAGCATATGACATATCGGTGAAATCAGCAATGCCGGTTGCAACGATAGAAGTGGATTGTGGAGTATTACTTGAAACTATTGACCATTCAGAAGCATCAGAATAATATTGTCCAACTATGAACGCGGAAGTATTTGATCCGGCATCCACCTGCGAAGGATCCCAGTTAAATGTAACATCGGCGGTAATATAATCTCCGGTATTATCATCAAAAAGCCAATATGTATTTACCGATTTCGAAGGTAACACGGGTGAAGATCCTAATGCTGGAGCATCGTTTTCAAAATTTCTTACCACAATCCGCTCTGAAGCATCCACATCATTCAGTGTTACACTTACCGGTGAATAATAAGTGCTGTTACCAACCGGAAAATCAAGCGCCGTAGTTCCTGAAGCATAATTTCTTCCAACAGCACCCACTACGTATCCTGTAGTAGTACCAGCACCGGTAATCACACCTCCTAGGTTTATCTCGATGGCACTGCCTCCTGTACTGATATTCCCACTGATGAAGTTAAGATTATTCACTCCCGGTGATCCTCCTGAAACGGTCAATCCATTGGCATTATTCATTGTTAATCCGGCAAATCCGGATGCATTGAGCGTTGTACCGGTTAGGAACTGAGCATTGCTGCCACTAAAGGTGACCACGATGTTTATAAATCCCCTGTTGGTCATATTGGTTCCGGTATAATTCAAAGTTGCAGTACCATTAATTTCCGCCAGGCTGTTAATGAAAAGAACCGCAGCTGCATCTCCCCATACAAAAGATCCGTCGATGGTTAAGTCGCTGCCAGCACCATTTGCGACTGTAAGTGTTCCTGCATTGACCGTAAGAGTAGCCCCAGGCTCAACAACGGTTTGGTCAATGGTAGTGTTGACATTGACGGCCACATCGTGGCCATTCCTGATGGTGATTACTCCATCTGTTGAAGAAGGAGCTGTAGATGCCGGTACCCAGGAGACACCATTGAACATTTCCCAGGATGAAGGTGATGACCAAAAGCCAGACGTAATACTTCGGTAGTCATTCTGAGCAAAGATCAACATCGGCAACAGGCATAACAATGCCGTCAGTTTTAGAATTGATTTCATGAAAGAGGATTTTATGGGTGGTTAGAGTTATTTTGCAACGAGAGGGTATAGTAATGACAATTTCAAATCTACCGCAACTTACTGAAAAGAAATGACATGGCAAGTTTAAATCATCAGATTTGGTGATAAAACAGGATACAGATGGCAGAAAAACTCAACTTAAATAACCGAAGTCGGTGATAACAGCCCGTTAGTATCATAGAAATTGATGATACCTGGCAAAAAACGGGGTAAAATTAATTTGCCGCAATTTGTCCCTTGAGCCTAAAGACCAGGAACCCGATCAAATCAAGGTCATTCCTCCTGCCATATCATCACCTAAGTTCGTATTTTTGCAATATGCGCAATGAGCACCTGAACAACGACAAAGACCACCTCAGCTCCGATGAGAAGGAGATTGAAAAGGTACTAAGACCCTCTGATTTTGGAGATTTCACCGGACAGGATAAAGTCGTAGAAAACCTGCGCATTTTTGTAAAAGCTGCTGCACAGAGGGGCGAAGCATTGGATCATGTACTGCTGCACGGACCTCCCGGACTCGGTAAAACCACGCTGGCACATATTATCTCCAACGAGCTCGGCAGTAATATTAAAACCACTTCCGGTCCGGTACTCGACAAACCGGGCGATCTGGCGGGTCTGCTCACCAATCTGGAGCCAAATGATGTATTGTTCATCGACGAAATACACCGGCTGAGTCCTATTGTAGAAGAATACCTCTACTCAGCCATGGAAGATTACCGGATTGACATCATGATTGAGAGCGGTCCCAATGCCCGTTCCGTACAGATCAAACTCAATCCCTTTACCCTCGTAGGTGCCACTACCCGTTCGGGACTGCTGACGGCTCCACTTCGTGCCCGCTTTGGCATTACATCACGTCTGGAGTATTACGATGCAAAGCGATTAACCTTAATCGTCCTCCGTGCTTCTGATATTCTGAGAATGGAGATTGATGAAAACGCCGCTTTTGAGATTGCCCGTCGCAGCCGTGGTACGCCCCGTATCGCGAATGCTTTATTGCGCCGTGTCCGCGATTTCGCACAGATCAAAGGAAACGGGAAAATTGATTTAGCGATCGCCCAGTATGCGCTTGCAGCTTTGAATGTTGATGAATTTGGTCTGGATGAGATGGATAACCGGATCCTCTCTGTGATCATTGATAAATTCAAAGGCGGACCCGTTGGCATCAATACACTGAGTACTGCGGTAGGGGAAGAATCCGGAACCCTTGAAGAAGTGTATGAGCCCTTTCTCATCATGGAGGGATTCATGCAGCGTACTCCCCGGGGAAGGGAAGTAACTGAGAAAGCCTATAAACACCTGAACAAATCCTTTCAGAAAAACAAAGGGACTTTGTTTGAGGAATAGCCGATCCGGGGTTTCTGTTCCGGCAGAGAGTTCTCCGGGTCAATCAACGTTATCATGTCTAACACCAGCGCATATACGAAGTTAATTCGGAACGAAGCTTTACGGCTTGGTTTTTCGCACGCAGGTTTTTCCAGAGCAGGCTTTCTCGACGAGGAAGCTCCGCATCTTGAACGCTGGCTGTCGCAAAACATGCACGGACAGATGAAATACATGGAGCGATGGTTTGACAAACGACTTGATCCGCGTTTGCTGGTGGATGATGCTAAAACAGTGATCTCCCTTCTTCTGAACTACTATCCTTCTTCGTCACAAAAAGCAGACTTACCACAAATTTCAAAATACGCGTATGGCCGCGACTATCATTTTTTAATAAAGGAAAAATTAAAGTCGTTGCTTGCCTTTATAAATGAAAACATCGGCGAAGTACATGGTCGTGCATTTGTTGATTCAGCGCCGGTACTTGACCGGGCCTGGGCAAAGAAAAGTGGTCTGGGCTGGATCGGGAAAAACGGAAATCTGATTCATCCGAAGGCCGGAAGTTTCTTTTTCATTGCGGAACTGATTATCGACCTCGAATTGGAACCGGATGCGCCACTCAAAGATTATTGCGGCACGTGCACAAAATGCCTTGACGCATGTCCTACGGAAGCTATTGTTTCTCCACATATCGTCGATGGCAGCAAATGCATTTCCTATTTCACCATTGAGCTGAAAGAAGAAATACCTTCTGAAGTTACCGGCAAATTCGGGAACTGGGCCTTTGGATGTGACATCTGCCAGGATGTATGTCCATGGAACCGGTTTTCAAAGCCAACGGAGGAACCGGATTTCAGAATGAATGAATCCCTGACAGGCCTAAGTAAGAATGAATGGCAGGAATTGACGGAAGAAGTATTTCAACGGATAGCAAAGGAGTCGCCTCTACTAAGACCGGGACTTGAAAACATGAAAAGAAATATCCGTTTTATTTCACATAATGGCGAAACGCCTGCATAATTACATCACTGTATTTATTTCCAAAGGTTGCAAGGCACCACATCATCAGCAACTTTCGCTCATCTTTCTTCAGCCATGAAATGGCTTTCTGAAGTTCTTTCGTAAACAAGGTTTTATCGAAGCTGACCTTAGTGAGGATTTCCTTTGAATACTCGAACATCTTTCGGCGTTTTTTTACTGACAACGAAGGCTAATTTACAAAAGCCTTGTACGAAAAAACGAAAGAAACTTAAAAATCTTGCAAGTATCCTGGTGAATAACTTTTAACTCTCGCTCCATCTGTAACTTACATTTTCAAACCCAACCAGATCCAGCACCCGATCAATCACTGTACCTGCAAGCATCTCAAGGTCTGCCGGTTTGCTGTAAAAGGAAGGTGAAGCAGGAGCAATAATTCCACCCGCCAGGGTAACAGTTCGCATATTTTCGATATGTATCAGGCTCAAGGGTGTATCACGCGTCACTAATATTAGTCGCCGCCGTTCTTTCAGTATTACATCCGCAGCCCGGGTGATCAGATCGTTAGACACACCTTGAGCGATCCGTGCCATCGTTCCCATGGAACAAGGACAAACAATCATCGCATTAAACTTTGCCGACCCGGAAGCAAAAGGTGCCATAAAATCGTTCTTACTATACACTTTAAAGGGTATTCGTTTATAATCATCATTACCCAGTTCATACTCCCAAACAGCCCCAACATTATCACTCATCACAACCCCCACCTCAGCAATCTGATCCGATAGATTTTTTAATTTATCGAACAGTACTTTGGCATAGATAGCCCCGCTCGCGCCGGTTACTCCGATTACTAATTTGTGTTTCATCATTCCGTTCAACAATTATCAACGTCGTTGGTTTTCGCCGGTCACCCCTTCACTTTCATTTTTCTTTTTCGTCCCTAACGTTAGAAGCAGGCAAAATCCCAGTTCACTGTTATACTGTCCGGCATTTAGACGATATACGGCACCACTCTCATGTTCACGAACCGGAACAACACTTTGGCCGTAGAGCATCATCAGATCGAGTTGTTCGGTCAGGTGGAAACCAAGTGAGAACATAGCACTTAGATCGAAGGTATAAAACGGGCGTCCTCGCATACTTAGCGGGCCGTTCTCATCTTCCTCATAAGATTTCAGGAGATAACCCAGTGAAGGGCCGGCCTCCAGATAAATTTTCTTAGACACCTTGTACCGGAACATCAAAGGTACTTCCAGATAACTTAAACGAAGCAGATAGTAGGCTGAGTCGGTCCCGTCATTTTTCAGTGGCATACGACTGCCTTTCTGAAAGTAAAGCATCCTGAAACCAAGTCCGGCGTTCCCGTTGAAATCAGCTCTTACACCAGCACCGCCATAGATCCCTGCCTTGTTAAATCCTGAGAGATCATCACCCGACACCTGTGTCCCCATCACACCAAATGTCAGTTCACCTTTAAAAACCTGCCCGCTGACCATTCCGCCCGATAAAATCAGGCACAAAAACAACGAAACTGTCGTTTTACTTAACACTATTTGCTTTTTACTTTTTACCATGACAGAATGGTGAAACAACAGTTTCCAAGGGCAAACGTATCATTTTTTAATGTACAAAAAGCCATCCTGTGAGTGTTTAAATTCAATTTTCTGGTCGCGCTCAAAAAACCAGAGATTAAATAGCGAACTATCCAAAATAATTAACTATATTTACCTCACACAACCCAAATGCAATTAAAATGAGATTGACGATCTGTACATTCCTGATTTTGTTTATTACCTGTACAGCTTATGCACAACCCGATAAACATACCGAAGTAGTGCTTGAAATAAAAAACTTCAGCCACCAGAAACATCTGCAATTGATCAACAGTACCCTGAAAGAAGCTTTTGGCGAATCGCATGTGGCTTCATTTTGCAATGCGAACGGATGGGTGGTACTTTATCTGGATCCTCATTATTACAAATCACAGGAACAACTTCATCAGATATTAAAACCGGTTGGATTAGAATATTTCGTTAAAGAAGGAGCAACAGCATACGAAGTGGAGACTGCTTGTAAGGATGTTATAAAAAAATATTAATGCCTATGCGAAAGATCTGTCTACTCATTCTTCTTTCCATCGTTCCTTTTATTACCATGGGCCAATGTTCCGGTGGCAACTCAGGAGGAGGTATTACTCCTGGTGCTGCGTGGTCCTCCACCAACACCACCAACATTCCCGGAGGCACGTACAAGAGCTTCGCTACTGTTGCCGGTGCGACTTACTATTTCAGTTTTTGTGCTGCCGATGGAGGCAGCTCTATCTATGATACGCAGATCACCATTCAAAACAGCGCAGGAACGCCGGTGGCAGGTGCATACAATGATGACAATTGTGGCGTACAATCTTATCTTGCATGGACCGCACCCGCAGCAGGTACGTACAGAGTACTTGTTAATCTCTACAACTGTGCATCGAACCCCAACCTTGGCACTCTGGTTTATCGGTATTCTCCGCCATTGACTTGTCCAGGAAACCTTGGCGGAGGAGTAGTAAATGTTGCATCACTTCCCTATTCATCAGGAGTGGGAACCACCTGTGGAGCCGGGAATGACCTGACTGTATCCAATGTAACAGCATGTGGAAGTACATCGTACCTGGGAGGAGAAGACCGGGTTTGGATTTTTACCCCTGCAACAACAGGCACCATTACAATCAACCTGCAATCTACCGGCACCTGGAACGGATTAATGTTATACCAGGGTTGTCCTTTGAACGGACAGGGAGGCACCTGCGTAACCGTTTCTCAAAGTTCAGCAGGTAATCAATCGATTACTGCATGTGTGAATGCGGCAACAACGTATTATCTGATTCTTGATGTCTTTCCTTCACCATCCTGTAACCCCTATACCAACCTGACCATCTCTGCTCCCATTCCGGTTGGTGGTTGTCCGCTGGGAACAGGAGTCAATACAATTGCATTGCCGTATTCAGCAACGGGAAGAACCACGTGCGGAAAAGTGAATGACCTGACTGCAGCGAATACCGTAATCTGTGGTAATTCCAGTTATCTGACGGGAGAAGACGAAGTATTTACTTTCACACCGTCTGTTTCAGGAGATATTACGATCAACCTTTCTTCCACAGGAAGCTATACAGGGGTTATGCTCTATCAGGGATGCCCGTTGTCAACGGTGTGCTCTGGTTCTGCAGCTATATGTGTTGCTTATGAACAAAGTTCGACCGGAAACAAGTCGCTCTGTGCAACGGTCATTGCCGGACAAACCTATTATCTGATCATAGACTCCTGGGCATCACCGGCCTGTAACCCCTACAACATCTCTATTACAGCACCCACACCTACGGCTGCTGGCTCGCTCTGCTCCAACGCTATCAGCATTGGCACATTGCCATATACTGTTATAGGTGAAAGTACAGCATGTAACGGTAACGACTATACGAATGCCAGCATCGGTAGTTGCGGAACGTTATTCGAAAGCGGTGAAGACCGGGTATACACCTACACTGCCACTGCATCGGAATGTCTGGGTATCACGCTGAACGGCGCCAGTACCAATTCAATCGGTTATCAGGTTTACCTGGGATGTCCGGGCACAGCAGGTACCACGTGTATTAGCAGCAACGGAGGTGCTAACAGCGGGACTTTGACCGGAAGTGTGGTTCTTCCGGGAGCCGGCACTTACTACATTGTTATAGATACCTGGGCACCTCCCACCAATGTTTCCTACAACCTGTCCATTTCAACTTTTGGGAATGGCGCTGCCAATGACCTGCCCTGCAACGCACAGCCGCTCTTGCTGGGGATTCCATTTTCTTCGACGAACTCCTGTTCAGGAGGAGCCGGCGAACCGGCAATCCCATCCTGCTGGATAACACCTAATGTAGTCAATTCGGTATGGTACAGTATAACAGCACCTGCTTCCGGACAGCTCAGAGTGCGCGCTATACCCATCTCACTTACCAATCCTCAGGTGGCGGTTTATGGAGGCACCTGTGGTGCAGCGATGTCACTCATTGTCTGCAACGACAATGGATCTTCCTGTGGTTCTACAATAAATTACAGCTCCGATCTTTCTATTACCGGACTCACCCCCGGGGCTACTTATTATATAGCCGTAGACGGGTATGCCAATTTAACCGGCACGTTTTCGATACTGGCAATGGATGGCACACAACCCTTACAACCGCTTACCAACGGACAGGATTGCGGCACCTACCTTCCCGTGTGTGACACCACTATGAGTTTCGGCGATCCGGGATTCCAGGCCTTTGGTAACATTTGTGATTTTCCGGGCGGAGGATCCAATTGCCTGTTGAGTGGAGAGCGTGGATCAGTTTGGTTCGATATCCCCATTAATGCCAACGGTTTCCTTGAATTCTCTATTATACCAAAGGATTGGCCTGGCGCACCCAGCACTGCCGGAACCGACTATGATTTTGCGGTATGGAAAATTGCAGGAAGCGGTTCGGTTACCTGCGCTCAGATTGCTTCCGGTGCTACCCCTGTTGCCTGTAATTACAACTCCCTGGGTGTAACAGGGCTTTACAGTGCCACCAATAACGTTGCCCCTCCTTCCTATCCCGGATTTGACGCTGCATTTAACAATCGGCTAACTGTAGTAGCCGGAGAACGTTATGTACTGGTTGTTTCAAATTTCACCAACAGTACAAGCGGATTTGATCTTATCTTTTCAAATATTTCAACGGTACAATATGGATCCAGCGGAACTTCTTCTATATGGTCAGGTGGAATTGATACTGACTGGTTCAAGAAAGACAACTGGGGAGGCTGCCCGGTACCTACCTGCTCAAGAGATGCCATCATCAATGGTGGAATCGTTTTACAACCCGTTATCGCCGGAATAGCCACTTGTAAATCACTGCTAATTAACCCTGGCGCTTCTGTAACTATTCCTGCTGCGCAAACGCTCAGTGTTTGCGAAAACCTTACCAACTTCGGAGTACTGAGTGCTGCTCCCACCAGCACCGTGTATTTCGGGAATGCGAATGTAAACCAATCCATGAATGGTAACCTTACAGGTGCTAACGGGTTTGGACATCTCACTGTCAACAAAACCGGAGGAATTGTAAGTACTTCACAGGATGTAGATGTTAAAGGTGTTTATACGGCTTCCACTCCAACTTCTTCCTTCAATCTGAATGGCAAAAAAATGAAATCCGGAAGTCACTTTCAGAATTATGGGATTTACACACCTTCTGGAGGAACCGTCGAATTTAACGGATCAACCGGACAAAACTATTACAACTTTGGTCAACTGGAAAAGGTAATCATGAATCATACCGGACCAGGCGTCACCCTTCAGACTTCTTTGGAAGTGAACACAACGGGTACGCTCACACTCACTGCAGGAAGAATTATTACCGGTGCATTTGAAGTGAAAGTTTTTAACCGGGCACCTGCTGCTGTGACCACGGGAAATTCAACCAGCTTTATACAAGGCAACCTTCGTCGTTATCTCAATGCAACAGGATCCTATGATTTTCCGGTTGGTGAAGCAACAAAAGGATATCAGCGTGCAAATATGAACTTCGCGTATCCAGGAGCTCCTACAGGAATTGACAATCTATTATCTTATTTCCTTCCTTACGGCGCGATCCCTGCCCCTTTAGGTGTTATAGATTGTGGAGGGGTCTTATTTTCCTCCAACGCCCTGAACAATGGTAAATGGTCATTTATCGCAAGCAATAATCCAACGTCCGGCAATTACGATCTTACTCTTTACAATAACAACTTTACGAATGCCGCGAATGCGTGGACCATCATGTCAAACAATGGATCTGGCTGGACACTCGCAAATGGTACTTGCGTGGTATCTCCGGCGACAGCCGTACGTCGAAACAACATGAATGGCATGTTTGATTTCGGGACTGCACAAGGTCCAAGTGCGTTGCCTGTGGGATTATTAAATTTCGATGCCACCAACGAAAACAATTACATCCTGCTCAACTGGTCCACCGCTTATGAAAAAGACAATAGTGGTTTTATCATTGAGCGTTTAAACCCAACAGCCAATGCCTTTGAAAACATCGGATGGGTTACTGGAGCGGGGAACTGCCATACCACCAACCATTACACTTTCAGAGATGATCAGGTTGAGAATGCTATTGATTACTTCTATCGCTTACGTCAGGTAGATCTGAATGGTACAGAACACTTATCTGAAATCGTTCACGCTCGTCTCGACTTCGGGTATAACAAAGGAATCTTTGTAATTCCCAATCCGGGCTCAGGGGCTTCAATGCTCACACTTGATACAGAAGGAGATGAAATTGTGTTATTGGAACTCTACAATCCCAAGGGAATAAAAACCGGAACCTATACATTAAGCACCTTACAGAAATCAATCATAGAAATCCGTCTGGATCAGGTTTTCGAAATCAAAGAAGAGGGCGTTTATACGATAAATGCGGCAGGGAAATCAGGCACAAAAACTTGTAAGGCATTGATTTTCAATGTAAAATAAAAACAATTAAATTTAGGGTCTAACCTTACATCTTCATTTTCGTATGAGTGTGCACCAAGTGTATACTCATGAAGACCCCTGCTTATCTGATTATCACCCTGCTCCTGCTATGTTCAGGCAGCTTATTCGCGCAAAGTAATTCCCGAACTGAATTATCAGACGGCGAAATTAAAACGGACCAACCCGCCGACTACATCTTTGATGTCCCCCGCATGGACACAAGAAAAGTCTTGCCTGTTTTTAAAGACAGAATTAAAACTATTACCGGATTAGAATTTAAAGGATTCTGCCAAAGCAGAGCCTTACTTTTTCTACACGGTAGTCACGAACAGATTATTCAGGTTACCCGAATTCTTGATGAACTCGGACAAAACTATTTTTTCAAATACGATGTTCCGCTTGAAAAAGCAATGGACGCGTGCGAAAGCCGTACAGAAATCACCCAAAGTCTTCGATCTGAATAATCACCTCAACTAATTCTTCCCCTACCTTATTCATCCATATGAAAAACATCTTACGAAATCTTGTCTTCCCCGGGCTGATTTTTCTGATGCTCCAGCAAACAGCTTTCGCACAATGCAGCGGAGGCACGAATGGAGGTTCACTCACCATCACCTCATCATGGCAAACCATTGCTGTGAATGGCGGCTCTTATTACACATTCAGTGGCACTGCCGGTACAGCATACTATTTTTCCTTCTGCTCTGCCGATGGAGGATCTTCCGGATATAATACAGAGATCACCATTCTCAACAGTTCCGGTTTACCAATGGGAACTACCTATTACAACAACGATTTTTGCAGTACCAATGCGAAAGTAGCATTTGCATGCCCTACAACAGGTTCCTATAGCGTACTTGTTTCCAAGTCGAGTTGTACTGTACAGGCCTCTATGGGAACCATGGCCTACAAGAGCTTTACACCTGCAGCCTGCAACGCAGGTCTCGGAACAGGTGTAACTTCCGTTGCCTCGCTTCCTTATTCGGCAACAGGCGTTAATGCAGCAAGTCAGGTCAACGATTGCAACAACTCCACCATTATCTGGTCGGGTCATACAGCTGACGACATTGGACTTGACCGCGTATATGTATTCACTGCCGCTGCAACCGGAACATTTACCGTAACAATGTCATCTTCGTCCAACAATATTACACTTGGCGTTTATGAAAGTTGTCCATTAATTGGAAATGCAAGTACACTGATTGGTTACGCCTCCAGTTCAACATCATTAACCGTTACTGGTTGCGCTGTTTCAGGAAGAACTTATTATGTCATCTGTGACCGAAGAAATGCAAGTAACTACACATTCAATATTTCCATCTCAGCAATTACAGCAACCAGCTGTTCAGTCGGCACAGTAGTGAATGTTGCTACACTGCCTTATTCCTCTTCCGGACGTACTACGTGTGGTGCAGGCAACGATGTAACGACCGCCAATGCAGAATCCTGCGGAGGCACTTCTTACTATGCTGGTGAAGAAGAAGTATTCAGTTTCACTCCGGCAACCAGCGGATCTGTTCAGGTGATACTTAGCTCATCAGCATATAACACTGCACTCTTTCTGGTAGAAGGATGTCCTCTTGCTACTTTCTGTTCTTCATCGGGCAACAGCACCTGTATTGCCAGCTCCTATGGTACATCAGGAAATAAAGTAATTTGCGGAGATGTTGTTGCCGGACGAACGTATTATGTAATATGTGATGCTTCTTCCGGATGTTATCCTTATAATATTTCCATCAGTTCACCTTCATCCGGTTTCACAGGTTCTACCTGTTCAAATCCGGTGGTAGTAGGAACATTGCCCTATCAGGCTTCGCAGGAAAACACGGCCTGCATGGTGAACAACTACACCAACATGAGTACAGCCTCACCGAGATCATCGTATGAATCCGGCGAAGACAGAGTGTATCAATATACAGCAACAGGACCAGAATGTATCAGTCTCACCATTAACGGTGCATCCACTAACGCTATCGGATATCAGGTTTACAACGGTTGTCCGGATGTTGCAGGCACTACCTGTATTGCTTATGGTGGTGGTGCTACCTCGGGATCTTTATCCAGCAGTATCAACTTACCTGCAGCCGGTACCTACTATATCATTATCGACACCTGGGCAAATCCAATGAGTGCTGAATACAATATTACGATCAACACCTACGGAGGAGCACAGGACAACGACCTTCCCTGTGATGCGCTCGAATTGCCTTTGGGAGTAACGGTAGCCGGCGACAACAATTGTTCAGGAAGCAGTGGCGAGCCTGCAGCACCGAGTTGCTGGATAACGCCGAATACTGTTAATTCAGTTTGGTTCTATTTCACAGCACCGGCTTCCGGTTCAGCCATCGTCCGTACCACTCCTGGATCATTAATCAATACACATATTGGTGTGTATTCAGGTACCTGTGGATCCGGCATGACTTCCATTGCTTGTAATGATGATGCAACTGCTTGTTCCTGGACCTCCACACAACAATCGCAGGTTAGTGTTTCAGGACTTACGCCCGGCGCTAATTATTATGTAATGGTTGATGGTTACGGTACCCGCACGGGCACTTTCGGTATTGTGGCTATTGATGGTTCCAGTTCATTCCCGACGATCTTCGGACAAGAATGTTCTGTACCACTACCTATCTGTAACGACACCGTGCCGGTAGGTGATCCCGGTTTTCAAGCTTTCGGAAACTATTGTGACTTTACCGGCAATGGCAACAACTGCCTTGAATCCGGCGAACGCGGCTCTGTATGGTATGAGATTCCTGTTAACGCAGCAGGCAACCTTGAATTTACCATAGTACCCAACGACTGGTTGGGCGCTCCCAGCACCACCTGCACAGATTACGACTGGGCATTGTGGAAAATCGGAGGTACAGGTGCTGTCACTTGCGCTGGAATTTACGCTGACTCAGTTCCGGTACGCTGTAATTACAGTTGGATGGGTGTCACCGGTGTTTATGGTGCAGCAGATTATACTTCACCCGCAGCATATCCAGGTTTCGGTTCAGCATTCATGAGCAAACTGCCGGTTTCTGCCGGTGACAGATATCTGCTCATCGTTTCCAACTATTCAAACAGTTTATCCGGATTTACACTTTACTTCCCTTCTACTGCACCTGTTGATTATCTCACAGCACCTGATACGGTTTATTGGACAGGCTCAACAGATACCGATTGGTTTAAACAATCTAACTGGGGTGGTTGTGCCATTCCAAGTTGCACACGCAGTGCTGTCATTCTTTCCACTTCAGCCAACCAACCGGTCATCAATGCTGTTGGAGCAGCAACAAAATCCATCGACATTCTGACCGGAGCCTCGCTTACTATCAATTCAAATAAAAATCTGAATGTATGTGCCGACTTCACAAATGATGGTACCCTGAATGCGAAAGCCAACTCTACCATCATCTTCAGCGGAACCGGTGATCAGCATGTAAGCGGTAATCTTTCAAACACCAATGACGTAGTAAACATCCAGATCACTAAAACTTCCGCACTCGGATCTGTAATTCTCGAGAATGACCTTGACATTACAGGGAACATTACCTTTAGTTCCGCAGCCAGTAATTTCAACGGCAACGGGAAATATATAAAACTGAAAGGCAACTTTGTAAATGCAGCCGGCGGCGCATTTACCCCCGGATCGGGTGGAACGCTTGAATTCAATGGCACATCTGTACAAACCTATACCAACAATGGAGATCTTGAAAATGTGATTATGCTGAACACCGGCACCGGTGTAACATTAGCTACGAACATGAACATCAGTTCTACGGGATTACTGACATTGACATCCGGAAAAATCAATACCGGAACTTATGAAGTGAATGTTAAAAACGATGCTTCACTCGCAGTCAATTCAGGCAGCACCAGCAGTTTTGTGAACGGATATCTTCGTCGCAAATTGCCCGCGACCTCATCAGCTACACGTATCCTCGATTTCCCTGTGGGAAATACAACTGCAGGATATGAACTGATGAATATTTCCACCTATAACGGCAGCGATCCGGCCATAACCAGCCTGAGAGCCCATTTCACTTCATGGTCGTCTGGTCCTCCAGCCGCCGCCGGTACCGATCCATCCTGTCCGATCACCTTTAATGTAGCAGGTCTGAACAACGGATACTGGACATTAACCCCACAAGGCTCCGGCTCGGCAGATATGCACATGACACTTTATAACCGGAGTTATTCAAATGCTTCATCTGCATTCACAGTAATGCGGAATAACAGCGGAACATGGGGAATTCCAACAATGAACTCGGGCTCTTGCATCTCACCTCCTGTGACAGCTGTTTTAAGAAGCGGCATCTCACAATCATTCTCCGCAGGAACTGGTGTCCAATTTGGTACAGCACAGGGATCATCAGCATTACCGGTTTCATTACTGGCCTTTACTGCAGAAGCAAAAGGAACAGAAATTCAATGCGACTGGGTAACAGCCAGTGAAGTAAACAATAAAGGATTTGAAATTCTGCGCGCAACTGACCCTGATCACTTCTCGACAATCGGCTGGGCTGAAGGGCACGGCACCACAAACGAACTGCAGAATTACACATTCACTGACACCGATGTCAAACCCAATCAGATCTATTACTACCGCTTACGTCAGGTGGACTTCGACGGACAGTTTGTACTCACAAAAATTGTTGCCTGTATCATCCGCGATAACGGAGCCGTGGTACTGGAAGCATATCCAAATCCTTACCGTGAATCTACTACACTGCGATATATGCTAACGCGTCCAACGATGATCACCATTGAAGTGACAGACGCTACCGGCAAAATGGTAAAACGTTACCAGCAGGGATTACAGGATTCAGGTACATATACGATGCCTTTTTCTGCAAAGAACAACGGACTCAGTGCCGGCACCTACATGGTAACGGTTTGGGCAGATGATCAGCACTATCAGCTACGCCTGAACGAAAACGAATAACCCAATCCAAATATAGTCCTGAGAGCCGGTAATAATTTGCCGGCTCTCTTCACTTTACACTACTGCTTTCGTTTATCAAAACAATAAATTACCGGGATCCTGATGTGATGGTAAAAAGAAAACTGCGAAGCAATTCATACACCTGACGGTACTTCGTCAATGGCAATGTTTTCTCTATGTCGAATACATCATGATAGGCAGAGATGCCACCCATCGTATAACAGAAGAAAGCCGGAACACCCTTCTCTGAAAAAAAGTAATGATCGCTGTTAGCTGCTTTTCCACGCTGCCCCAGTTTGGGCAATAAGGATTGTGCCGTATTGATACTGTCAAGCAATGAAAATGCATCCGGAAATTCCGTTGCATTGACAACCATCATTCCATCATCTCCCGTACCCAGCAGATCAAGATTCAGTAAGAAACGAATTGAAGACAACGGCACCGTTGGATGCTCTGTATAATACTTTGATCCGATGAGTCCCGCTTCTTCTCCGGCAAACGCAATGAAAACAATGGTCAATGGAAGACGGTTTTCCCGTTTAGTAAAATGTGTGGCCAGATTCAGCAACATTGAAACACCCGATGCATTATCGTTCGCACCCGGGAAATAAGTTGCAGAACCCATCCGCCCGAGATGATCATAATGAGCCGTTACAAATACAAATGAATCCGGAAACTGCGTACCCGGAATAACACCAATTACATTCCCCGTCTTATACCCGGGAATAAATTTCGCTTCCACACCGACTTGAATTTTCCGGACCGGACTCTTCACCACATCTTTCATCACATCGATCACCGGAAATCCTCCACCAGCCGTACTTACGCTCCAGGTCAGTTTCGTTGGCTGCACCCAGATCATTCCCGCAGCACCAAGATAATTTCTCTTCCAGGCCTGAACTTCTTCTTTATCGACCCTGAAACCGGTCCCGCATGTATCCATTAATATGAATTTACCGCGGATATCGGCAGAGGTGTAGTCTGCAGGTTTTCTTGAAATAGTAATGACTTCATATTCCCCATTGAGTGATGACATGCCGGGACTCACAATAAAATCAACACCGGGCTTCAGCAAAACACCATCCAGCTTCACTTTCATTTTCCCGGGAAAGGAATTTACCGGAAAAGAAAACGGTTGCATCCATTTGCCCGCTGCACCCGGCTGCAAGCCTAAACGTCTGAACTCTGCCGAAAGATATGCAGCAGCCTTTACGTCTCCGTTTTTCACATATCCACGCCCGTTATACTTCTCCGACGTCAGCTCCTGCAGTACTTTGCGAGTGTAGATACTGTCCTGCGCCACAACGCATTGCGCCACTAGCAGACCAATCACCAGAAAAAACAGCTTCATTCCTCAGGCATTAAAGCGGCGGCGGACCAGTTCATCAAACTGACGAAATCGTTCTGACTGTGGCTTCCAGTTATACTGGCTTGTTAGTTTATGATGAATCAGCTCATGCGCTTCTTCATAGGTTTGCAGGTGATTGATGCTTTCAATACTCTGCAGATACGATTGCTGGTCGCCGGCGAACAACTCATTGATAAAGGCAAAACGCTCGTTGATTCCGATGGATGTTTTCAGGTCGGCAAGCGGGGCCGATTTCAGTTGATCCGACAAGCGACGTGTTGGTGTATCCTTCGTGACTTTATCGCCGATGGTTTCCGGAGCTGAATAACGGGCGGCCACTGTAGCCTGCTCTTCAAACATGGAAGCAGCATGCAGATGCTTCGCCCTTGTCTCCACAATTTTCTCTTCGACAGGAGCCTTTACCGGAGCAACAACAACTTCAGGTTCCGGTTTTATTTCCGCCATCGGAACAGGTGCTTCTTTCACTTCTTCTACCATTGGTTGCGGTTCGGACACGACCTTTGGAGCAGCCATCACTTCAGGTACAATCACAGGATCAGCAACTGAAGTAACTTCAGGCTCCTGTACGGTTGTAACCACCTCCTGCACTTGAACCGGAGGGCTGACCTTCTCTACCAACGGCTGATTTCCACGCATGGCTGCAATCACCGCATTTGAAACAGATTCAACATTGGAACCAGATGGACTCTCAAGCGGCTGAACCATTCCCGAAACCGGAGCAGTTACAATCTTTTGATTCACCACCGGCAGTTCGTCCACGACATCATAAAATCTACGCAAAGTCTCCTTCAGCCGATCCTTTTCCAGCAACGAGATACCTTCCGGCGTTAGCATTGCATTTTCAACCTGTTCGCCCAATTTGTCAAGCAACGGAAGCAGTAAGTTTATCGTGGAATTATTCATAGCCATTAAACGTTAGGGGCCGGCTTTATTGTCCGGCTATCTGCAAAAGTGGCAAGAGAACAATCTCATTTATCTGCCTGAAACAAAATCTTTTAAGAAAACGATGTTAATAGCTGTTTTACACTAACCTGACAGTTGATCAAAACAATACCGGTCATTCTGCATTTAAGTTAAAATTAGGGATAGAAAAGAACCCCTACTAATTGGATTATTCTAAGACACCGATCTGTCATTCGAATGTCAGAAAAAAGAAAATGTGACAATGCTCAGGTTGTATCTGACAAATCTCAGGTGTAGCCCACCGTATTTTTGTCGCCGAAATATGAGGATAGTTTCATGTATAATATTCCTGACCCTGTTCGGGAATTTGTATTTTTCTAAGGCGCAAAATGTACGTTTGAAGAATGCCGACCGTCATCCGATTGAAGGAGCGACCGTTCTTTACGCATCTTTGAACCAGCCTGAAAAGAATACGATTGTCTTTTCGAACAGCAAGGGCGAAGCCTGGGTAATCGGCGTTCCGATGCCGTTGATCCGTCGTGTGATGATGGTAGGATACCTGGATCGCACGGATACCCTTATGACTCCCACCAACAACGAAGAAATCATCCTCACGTCCGCTCCGAAGTACATGGGCGAAGTAACCATCACGGGTAATCATTTGCCGGGTTATCAGAAAGACGCGGTAGTTCCGGTGCAGGTATTGAAAACACAAGACATCGAAAAGCGCGGTGCGGTAACCGTGAAAGATCTTCTCTCTCAGGAATTGAATATACGCGTTGGTTATGATCCTGCCCTGGGCAGCAGCATGACCATGCAGGGAACAGGTGGCGAACACATTAAGATTCTTATTGACGGTGTGCCGGTAATCGGCCGCCAAAACGGCAATATCGACCTCGGACAACTCAACCTGAGTAATGTAGAACGAGTGGAAGTGGTACGTGGCCCCATGTCTGTTTTATATGGAACAGACGCACTGGGAGGTGTTATAAACATCATCACCAAAACACCTGAAAAAAGTCAATGGAATGCCATCGCCAACGGGTTTTACGAATCGACCGGACAATACAATACAGATGCTTCGGTTAACATTGGACTAAAATCAACCACCATCGCTGTGAATGGCGGAAGAAACTTCTTCGATGGATGGGATCCTGAACATCCGGATGCACGAGCACAACTCTGGAACCCGCGTGAACAGTATTTCACCAACATTAAACTTACACAATCCATAAACACCCTGAAACTCGGCTTGCAGTCTTCATGGTTTACAGAGAAAGTAATTGATAAGGACAATCCTCTGATTACACCTTATTTCGCTGTGTCTTTCGATAAGTATTACTATACCACCCGCTACAACCATCAAATCACGGCGGAGAAAAAATTCAAAAACCGCGGCGCATTGAATTTTTCAGGAGCCTACTCCACTTACGAATACATCAAGAATACCATGCGTAAAGACATGGTAATGCTGGCTGAAGAACTGACTGCAGATCCGGGAGATGATGATACCACAAGGTTTCATGCCATTTTTTCGAGAGCAACTTATGTTTGGGCCGATCCCAAAACCCGTTGGAGTGTATTGGGAGGCGTCGATGTCAACAACGAATCTGGTCAGGGAAAAAAGATCGATAATTCAACCCATCAGATGACCGATGTAGCCGCCTATGCCAGTATCGACTACAAACCTATCGACAGAATCACCTTGCGCCCCGCAGTTCGTGCAATCTACAACTCCCAATTCGACGCGCCCTTCGTTCCATCATTCAATATGCTGATAAAAATTTCAGGATCATGGAGTCTCCGCTCTTCCTATTCACGAGGATACCGGGCACCTTCGCTGAAAGAACAATACCTGTATTTTGTAGATAACGGCATTCACAATGTTCGCGGGAATCCCAACCTGCAACCGGAACATTCAAACCAGGTAATGGCCGGTGTTGAATACAGAAAAACAGGACAAGATATTCTCTTTACTGTTGAGCCCTGTTTCTTTTACAACGACATCCGTCATAAAATATCTCTCATTCAGGTTGATCAAAACAGTACCCTTTACACCTACGTGAATCTGGATCGTTTCAATACCCGTGGTGTAGAGATTAAATCAAGATTCCTGCACAAGCAGTATGCACTCAATGCCGGCTTCGCCTATACCGGAACCTATGGCACTTTTCAAGGAGATATCGAACAACCGGAAATTGCCTGGTACCCCGAAGTTACATTGAGTGGTGATTATACCATCAGAAAAACCAAAACTGTTGCGAGCATTCTCTGGAAATACAATGGGGAACGCCCGATCTATTTAATCGACGGGAACAATACGATCCACCGCTTCCAGAATGAAAGCTATCAGATGCTGGATGCCAGCGTACGTCAGCTTTTCTTTCATGACCGCGTCGGTATCTCACTTGGTCTGAGAAATATCTTAAACATTACTAATGTACGGGCTACGTCTGCCGGAGGCGCGCATAACAGCGGTGGAGACGGAACCGCCATGGTGGCCATGGGTCGCTCCGTGTTTACCAAATTAACCTATACATTCAAATGAGAAGGCTTTTCACTGTACTACTGATGCTCTGCGCCGGATTTCTCGCTTCCTGTGAGAAGGAAGACGAAGCGATTACCCTGCCTGCTCCCGGCGACAGTAAATCAATGGTTGCGGCGATGGGTTCTAACTACGACAACCAGATCTACATCAGCCTTTCGAAAGGATTGATCAACTCCGCCAACTATAAAAATTTCGATCTGGCTTTCGAAGCTGCACCAACCGGACGACACATTTATCTGAATGGTGCAAAATACATGTTTCTCTCCCATTCCGGCACTGCTGATATCTCTGCAGCTGACACCGTCGGCGCTGACTGGAAAGTTGATGCAGAACATCTTGACGGAGACAGCACTGCCTTTGGTAACTGGTGGGCATCGCTCTCACTTCCTCCGGGACAAACCAGCGAAGTAATGATCATCGACCGTGGAATCATCGACCACACCGGCACTGATCGTTTCCGTAAAATTCAGGTCATCGAAAACGACGATGCTCACTACAAAATCCGTTACAGCAAACTCGACAACAGCAACCTCAACGAATTCTCCATTCTGAAAGACCCTGATTATTCTCTGATGTATTTTTCATTCAACAACAATGGTCAGCTGGTACAACAGGCTCCCAAAAAAGCAGATTGGGATTTCGTATTTACAAAGTATACTCATGTTTACTTCGACGAGCCGCTATCAAGTCCGTACCGTTATTACCCTGTTACCGGAGGAATCCTCAATATCTGGAACGATATAACCGGGGTAATGGCTGAAAAAGATTCGACTCCAAATTTCATTCCTTACGAATCTGTTTTTGCACAGGAAGCGTTGGCTATGAATTTCTCAACCCGTGCCGATATCATTGGCTTCGACTGGAAGTTTTACGATTTCGCATCCAGTCTATACCATATTACACCCGATATCTACTTTGTACTTCGTGATCAACAAGGATTCATGTATAAAATGCGCATGGTCAGTTTCTATGATCATCAGGGTAACAAAGGAACCATCACCTTCGAATATCAACGTCTGTAAAACACCAACACCTATGAAACAAATATACACCTTCGTTCTTGCATTGTTCATGACGGTTGCCGTCAACTCCTCCAATGCTCAGATGGTTACCGACATGGTTTCGATCCAGAACGGCTACACCAATCAATCCTTCTACAGCATGGTAAACGGCGAAGTCGCCAATGTCATCAATACCGATTGGGATATTGCATTTCAGCTGCGCGGATATGCTGCTTCGATCCTTATCAATTCGAAAAGAGGAGTAAGTCTCTGGAAAGCTAATAAGGATATCTCCCAATGGAATTCCATGACGACTGCTGACACCACCGGTATTGTGAGTGATCCTGCTTACCAGTTGTTCAACTCCGATACCAGCTGGGATTTCGGTGCATTCAACAGAACCAACAATGCCAGCAATCAGTTTGATCTTGGATGGGGAGAATACAATTATATCACACATATAATTACCGGAGATTCTGTCTTCTTCATCAAAGTCGGACCCACCGATTACCGCAAACTGCGCATCGATGACCTCACCGGTGGCATTTACAATTTCCGTTTCGCCAACCTCGATGGTACAGGCGAAGTAGTAACCAGCCTCAACAAACAAAACTTCCAGAATAAATTCTTCGGCTATTTCTCCATCGTCAATAATACCACGATCGATCGCGAGCCAGTGTACAATTCCTGGGATCTCACTTTCTGTCAGTATTTCGCACAAACACCAATCGCTTATATGGTCACCGGAGTATTGTCAAACGACAGCGTATATGTAGCTAAAGCTTATCCGGTAGATACCGCTCTTACTACTCCTGCCGGATTCAACTTCAGCGGAGATATGAATGCTATTGCCTACGAATGGAAATCGTATAATATGGGGACCAATATGTGGGACATCGCTGATTCAACTGTTTACTTTGTTCAGGATCGCACCGGTTACTTGTGGAAAATGATATTTACCGGCTTCGGCGGTTCTACCAACGGTAATTTTATCTTCGAAAAAGGGCCTGCTAATCAAACCGGCTTGTTCGAAAACTCACCTGTAAAATCATTCGGAGTTTATCCTAACCCTACTTCCGGTTTTGCCCGTATGATGCTTCAAACAGAAGAGGCAGGAATGGCAACTATTCAGCTGGTTGATTTGAACGGAAAAACAGTACTCCAACAGGCTCAGTGGCTCAATGGCGGACTCAACACACTGGATATGGATCTCAGCGACCTGAACGCCGGAATTTATCAGGCTGTTGTGCGTCAGGGAGATGCCCTCCAGGTGAGCCGGATCGTGGTTCAGTAGCAATCCTGAAAAATCAAAAAAAAGGTCGTTGTCGTCGGACAACGACCTTTTTTTATTAGCTTGCAGGATCAATAAACGATTATTTTTTAACGGAACAGGGTCGTTTATTAACAATTTAGCAAATCCGCCGTATACATAAAGTAAATTAGTTGCCTCATCATCCCCTACCCCTATGTTTCTCGAACAAACTAAACGCGATCAACCCAGAAAAGGCTGGATAGAAGTAATTGCCGGCTGCATGTTTTCAGGTAAAACGGAAGAACTTATCCGCCGCCTCAAACGGGCTAAAATCGCACGTCAGCAGGTAGAAATTTTCAAACCTTCCATGGAGGTTCGGTATGATGAAAACAATATCGTTTCACACGATGCCAATGCTATTCAGAGTACGCCGGTTCCGGCCAGTTCCAATATTTTACTGCTTGGTCACGAAGTTGATGTAATTGGTATCGATGAGGCGCAGTTTTTTGATGATCAGCTGCCCTACGTTTGCGAAACCCTCGCCAATGCAGGCACCAGGGTGATCGTAGCCGGACTTGATATGGATTACCTCGGTAAACCCTTTGGTCCGATGCCCCACCTGCTGGCTACAGCCGATTATATTTCAAAGGTGCATGCGATCTGCATTTCCTGTGGTGATCTGGCTACACATTCTCACCGGATCGTGAACGATGGTTCATTAATTTTGCTGGGCGAGAAAGACAGTTATATTCCACTCTGCCGCTCCTGTTTCGTGAAGGAACAAAAGGGTGTAGTACTCGAAGGCCTTTCCGCCTAAGTTTACATGCCACATACACTGTACAGCATCCGGCAACTTGCCGACATTCTGCACGCTACTTCCGACATTCAGCTGCCTGACCATCCGGGCATTCTGCATCTGCTTACCGATAGCCGTAAAGTTGTAGCAGCGGAATCTTCTCTGTTTTTTGCAATCAAAGGTGACCGGCGCGATGGTCATGAATTTATCTCCGACCTGTACGAGTCTGGTGTACGCAATTTTGTCATCAGCCGCAAAGAGGCCATCCTTCCCGGTGTGGCAGCCAATTACCTGCTGGTAAAAGATCCGCTGGAAGCCTTGCAAACGCTAACGGCTGCGCATCGCCGAAAATTTGCCATTCCGGTTATCGGTATCACCGGCAGCAACGGAAAAACCATCATCAAGGAATGGCTGTACCAGTTGTTGCGGGAAGATTATAACATTGTAAGAAGTCCTAAAAGTTATAACTCGCAGATTGGCGTCCCGCTGAGTGTCTGGCAGATCGAACAGGAAAACAATCTTTGCCTCTTCGAGGCCGGTATTTCCATGCCCGGAGAGATGGAGAAACTGCAGGAGATGATTCGTCCGAGTATCGGTATTTTCACCAATGTAGGATCCGCCCACGATGAAAATTTCAGGGATCATGAACAGAAGATAGCTGAAAAACTGAAACTGTTCAAGGATACCTCTAAACTGATTTACTGCCGCGATTACCCCCTGATTCATCAGGCCATAGTCAATGGAGGAATACTCTCCGAAAACGTTTCTGCATTTACCTGGTCAAAAAAGAGTCGTGCTGATTTGCAGATCGGGCGAATTCACCGTCAGGAGCATGAAACAGAAGTGCAGGGCATTTATAAAAACGAATTCATCGGCATCCGTATTCCGTTTACGGATGATGCGTCGATAGAAAACGCCATTCATTGCTGGGCTTTGCTGTTGTTTCTGGAGGTCAAACCGGACACCATTAGTCAGCGAATGGAGTTGCTGAGTCCCGTTGCGATGCGCCTTGAAATGAAAGAGGGCATCAACAATTGCTCGGTGATCAACGACTCCTACAACAGCGATCTGGGTTCGCTCACCATCGCACTCGATTTTCTCAATCAACAAAAGCAGCACAAGAAACGAACCGTCATATTAAGTGATATTCTCCAGAGTGGAAAAGATGAAGCCGCTCTTTATCGTGAGGTGGCCTCCTTGCTCAATCAGAAGGGCGTCAGCCGGCTGATCGGAATCGGACATTCCATTACGCGGCAACAGGAGAGTTTTAACTGCGAGAAGCAGTTCTTCGCTACAACAGAAGATTTTTTACGTGACCTGAACTACGGTGCTTTCAGTCATGAAACAATATTGATCAAAGGCGCACGTTCGTTTGGTTTTGAACGGATATCAAGAGCGCTGCAGCAGAAAGCACATGAAACAGTACTGGAGATAAATCTCAACGCTGTCATCCATAATCTGAATCTGTTTAAGTCGAGGCTGAAGCCGGAAACCAAATTGATGGTGATGGTGAAGGCGTTCTCCTACGGCAGCGGAAGTTTTGAGATTGCCAATGTATTGCAGTTTCACCGGGCCGATTATCTTGCTGTAGCCTATGCCGATGAAGGCGTTGACTTGCGCAAATCGGGCATTACACTTCCGATCATGGTCATGAATCCGGAAGAGCAGAGTTTCGATGCGATGATCAGCTACCGGCTCGAGCCGGAAGCGTATAATTTCCGTGTGCTGAACCATTTTACAGAGGCACTGCGCCGGCGTGGCAATGAACATCTCACCAATCGCTTTCCGATTCACCTCGAACTGGAAACCGGCATGAACCGTCTCGGTTTTGAGGAAGAGGAACTGAACGAACTGATCATCCGTCTGAAAAACAACAAACATATCCGCATCGCCTCCGTCTTTTCTCATCTCGTAGCCAGCGATGAACCCGAACACGATGCTTTTACCAGAACTCAAATTGAACGATTCAAAAAAATGAGCGATACGCTGGTGTCGCATTTCAATTATCCTATCATCCGGCATATTCTGAATTCGTCAGGTATCCTTCGTTTCCCTGAATCGCAGTTCGACATGGTGCGGCTCGGCATCGGTTTGCACGGTGTTGCTGCAACCATGAATGAACAACGTCAAATGCAGATGGTTGCTACCCTCAAGACCACCATCTCGCAGATTAAGCAGATTCATCCCGGCGAAACGGTCGGTTACAGCCGTCGCGGTGTAGCTCAAAAAGAAATGACCATCGCAACGGTAGGTATTGGCTATGCAGATGGTTTGAGTCGCAGACTGGGCAATGGCGTAGGTAAAATGATGGTGATGGGACAACTCGCTCCGATTGTTGGTTCGGTATGCATGGACATGACCATGATTGATATTACCGGTATTCCGGCCCGTGAAGGAACAGAAGTGATCGTTTTCGGACAAGAACCAACCATCATCACACTGGCACAGCAAACCGGCACCATTCCTTATGAAGTACTCACCGGTATTTCAGAGCGTGTAAAACGTGTTTACTTTCACGAGTAAGTTTCACCGTTTCGTTCCGTATCTTTACAATAAATGGTTTCAACGTGAACAGCCGGAATTATATTGGCGGCAATCGGGTGCGGCTTGTGCATGGCGGCGAAGAGTATTTCGACACGCTGCTCGACCTCATTGACCAGGCGAAGCTGTTCATCCATCTGCAGGTTTATATTCTTGATAGTGATGAAACCGGAATGGTTATTCTCGATGCCTTGAAAGAAGCAGCTCATCGTGGTGTAAAAGTATATCTGGTCGCTGATGGTTTTGGCTCGATGAGTCTCGGTAAAGACTTCGGCGAAGAGATGGCCGCAGCAGGTATTCAGTTTCGCTATTTTTCTCCGCTGCCCTTCCCGGGAATTTTCCAGGCGGGACGCAGACTGCATCATAAAGTGGCGCTGGCTGACGGAAAGAAGGCGCTGGTAGGCGGTATCAACATCTCTGACCGTTATCGCGGTACCGACACGCAGGCTCCCTGGCTCGACTTCGCATTATTAGCGGAAGGAGCACTGGTGCTGCATATTTCTTCCATCTGTGAAAAGATCTTTCAGAAGCGGTTCACCGGAATCGGTTTGCATAGCCTGAAAAAAATTCAGAAGAAAAACCCGGAACCTTCGCCGGTGCAGATGAGAGTAAGTGTGAACGACTGGATCAGGCGAAGAAATGAAATTTCATCCACGTACAAACATATGCTCAGCGGCGCGCATAAGGAGATCATCATCGTTGCGAGTTATTTTGTCCCCACGCGCAGGTTATTGAAAATCCTTGTACGTGCAGCAAAACGCGGAAGGAACGTCAACATCATCCTCAGCCGCAACAGCGATGTACTCTTCATGAAACAGGCCATGACGTATCTCTACGGAAAACTGCTTCGGGCAGGTATCCGTATTTATGAATACCGCGAATCGGTTTTACATGCCAAGCTTTGTGTAGTTGACCGGCGCTGGGTCAGCGTAGGTTCACACAACCTCAACCACCTAAGTGAATTCATCAGTATTGAAATGAACCTGGAAGTCCTCGACCATGCCTTTGCCGGCCAGACCACCCGCGAACTTTACACACTCATGGAAGAACGTTGTATTCCGGTCACCATAGATGAATTACAGAAAAGCACCAATATCTTCATCAGGGCGGGAAGGTGGTTCAGCTATAAACTCATCAGTTGGAGCATGCGGATGCTTTATTTCCTGAATCAGAAACCCCTGAAGGACCGCTGAATTAACGGTATTTACTACATCAGCAAAACCAAACAGGACCGAATTGGTTTTATTGATACATTCGTAACATGTCATCAACGACCCGACTCCTCTTTGCATTGCTGTGCATCATGGCATGCTCGTGTTCTGCTCCTTCTGATTCTACCCAACAGACCTCCTCCATTCCCGTTATCGGCTTCATCGACTACGTTGAAGATGTTACATTGGCACAGGCCAAAAAAGGATTTCTGGAGGCATTGCGTGACTCAGGGTATAGTGAAGAAAATAACACCCTTGAAGTAATTTACCGCAATGCACAGGGAGATCAGCCCACACTGCTGCAGGCTGTTGACTATATTGTATCCCAGCAACCAAAGCTGATCGCCACCAACACCACTCTTTCCACCATCAATACGGTACAGCGTAACCGTGAGATTCCGGTGTTCATGATGGTAGCGCCACGGCCCGATATAGCAGGACTTACCGATAAAGAGGGAAAAGCACCGGCCAACCTGTTTGGTGTGTATGAAACACTGGATTATATTGATACTGCAGTTACGCTGATTCATTCATTGTTTCCGTCGGCCAAAAAAGCCGGAACCATCTATAGTCAATCGGAATCGCAAAGTGTAGATGCCCTTAACCGCTTAAAAGCAGGTTGCGAAAAACTAGGAATCACGCTCGAAGCGATGCCGGTAACCAATACATCCGAAACCCAGCTCATCACTCAATCGCTGCTGGCCAAAGGGGTTGATGTTTTCTTTGCCCTGCCCGACAATGTGATTTTTTCTTCCTTCGAAACCGTTGCGAAAGCCTGTGAAGAAAAGCATGTGCCGGTCCTGACGAGTGAAGCCGGTCTGGTAGCACGCGGAGCAATGGCCAGCTATGGTGCCGATATGTACCAATGGGGATATCAATCGGGGCAACAGGCGGCGCATTATCTGAAAACCGGAAAAACAGAAGGTATCCAACCGGAGATGGTGAAGGTGCGTAACCGGTTAATGAAACGTTCAACCGCCATAACGTACCTGACCAACATCGATCCTGCCTTCACATTGATACCATGAACGCCTCCTTCCTGCTGACAGCCATCATTCAGGGTCTGGCGTATGGCGGACTCGGCTACGGCATTTTCCTTTCCCTTCGTGTATTCCGTATTCCGGATATTACCACCGACGGATCGTTTACGTTTGGCGGAGTGGTGACGGCCATCTGCATCAGCAACAGCCTTCACCCGTTGTTAGCCATGCTGCTTTCGCTTTTTGCAGGATTACTTGCAGGCAGCGCCAGCGGACTGCTGCATACCCGGTTAAAGATCAATGCACTGCTTGCCGGCATTCTGGTGATGACAGCCTTGTATTCCATTAACCTGATCATCCTTGGCCGACCGAATCTACCGTTGATGGATATACGAAATTTCTTTGAGCTCATTCCATTCGGTTCTGCCCTGTCCAAAACCATCATCAGCATACTCCTGTTCACCTTGTTGGTGGTAACTATACTCCATTATCTGCTCCGCACCGACTTCGGTATCGCCTTACGTGCCACAGGCAACAATGAAGACATGGCCGCAGCGATGGGAATATCCACCGGTCGAATGAAAATAACAGGCCTGGCCCTTGCCAACGGACTCACCGCATTGAGCGGATCATTGATCACCCAATATCAGGGATTTGCCGACATCAATATGGGCATAGGCATTGTGGTATCGGGATTAGGCGCCGTGATGATCGGCGAAACCGTTTTCGGAAGGCTCATTCATCGCAAGATGATCTGGCATTTGCTGGCCATACTGGCTGGTGGAGTGATCTTCCGGCTAGCCATTGCCGTTACCCTGGCTGCAGGCGCTGATCCGGTATATCTCCGCTTGTTTACATCGTTGATGGTACTGGCCATTCTCTCACTCGGACATTTCCGAAAAAACCTGCCGGCATGATCCGTATCCAACAGCTCAGCAAAACCTTTTATCCGGCAGGTGCATCGAAAAATGATTCCGGAACGGCGGTTCATGCCTTACAGGATATATCGTTGCAGATTCCGCAAGGAGAATATGTGATTGTTATCGGTGCCAACGGCTCCGGCAAGAGCACATTGCTGAATGCCATCGCCGGCTCCTTCGTGCCGGATGCCGGCGAAATTTATCTGCAGGAAGAAAGCGTAACACGGCTGGCCAACTGGCAACGCAGCCGATACATCGCGCGACTCTTTCAGAATCCCCTGATGGGAACAGCGCCGGAGCTGAGCATCCTCGAAAACTTCCGTCTCGCGGCTTTGCGTACACAAACGAAAAGACTCAGTATCGGCACCGGAAAAGAATTTCGTATCTCCGTAGCCGATAGTATTGCCAGACTGGGGATGGGGCTCGAAAACCGGCTTGACAGGGCCATGGGCAGTTTAAGTGGCGGACAACGGCAGGCGCTGACCTTGCTCATGAGTACCATGGATGATTGTAAAATTTTATTAATGGATGAGCCCTGTTCGGCGCTGGATCCGCGCTCCTCTGAGCTGATCATGGGGCTGGCCGATAAAATTATCCGGGAACAGCAACGCACAGCAGTACTTGTTACGCATCGACTCAAAGATTGCATCACGTACGGCGACCGGGTGATTTATATGGAAGAAGGAACCATTTCAAAAGACTATACCGGAAACGAAAAACAACAGTTGACGATGGAGCAATTGTATGCTTCTTTTTTATAGCAAAGGTGGTAAACAAGATGTACTTCATCGATGGGATACCCTAAAGACTTCACCACTTCACTAACTTCCCGGTTAACACTTCTCTTTCCGTTTGTATTCGGACAATATAAAGCCCATCCGGCTGTGAAGCAAATGAGGTGCTATGAGTGAAATACCCGCCTTGTACCGGGCTTCTGACCTCATCAATCAATTGACCACTTAGATTATAAAACTGCAAGATTGCATCCTTCCCATGTAATTGCTCCGCATTGATAAATACAGTTTGCCAGGATTTATCGTAGTATAGCTTTAGCTCTCCTTTCCTTGGAAACAATTCAGGAATTCCGACAGACAGCGTATCACAAGGAGACCCTAACCAGGCTCCAAGTTCATAGTTATGGTTGTTAGGGAGACCCCAATAAGTTTTATGGCCCCCAAGATTAAATGAGAAAGGTTGAAAGTCACATGCTGCACCAGCACTATCCGGATCATTAATAACTGACAAATTTGAATTTGTTGTATTAACAGTTCCATAACAATACAGATAATCAAAACAAGTATCGACTCCTGCCCAGGTTATGCTTACATATATTTTTCCATCGGGTCCTAATTTCAATAAACCCGGAGTATCGGGAGCTGTGAATGTACCCAAAGTGTCAGCACTTGCTAAAAAATTTGTTGCATTCAAGTCGAATTGCAATATATAACTCGTGTCCTGATTCGGGGTCTGGTATATCAGTGATGTGTATAAATAATTTTCATCCGGTGACACTTCAAAGCCCCAAAAAGTATCATATACACCTAAAGGTGTATTGTAGATGATGGAATTAGAGAGCATACCACTACAACGATCAAAATCCATTCGTTCTATTAAACCATATGCCGAAACTGCATAAAGATGTGATCCATCGGTATTAAATTTTAGTCGATTGAACCCATCTAAAATAGTTGAAACACCAATATTCTGAACAGGCATTGCAGTTACCCCGGAAGGACTAATGAGATATACAAACATATTGTTTGAGTAAACATCCCTCCAATTCCTCACAAGTACCCACCAGTCCCGTCCATTTCCGTGGCGAACAGCAGTGATGCCATCACAGATGGTATCACTGCGTAACTGAACATTTTTCTGAACCACTTTTCCTAAACCGCCATTATAACTCAAATCAACAATTGAATAATACAATCCCACAACCGGCTGAGCAACGCCCGCACTGAAAATATAAAAACGGTTACTATCCCCCGGATCCGGAACGATTACCATTTCCTGATACCAAAGTGCACCAACTAATGAATCACCTCCTTGCATTATCTGTTGATTCTTATTGATAATATAACCATCCGAAAAAACCCAATTCGGAATTAACCAATTTTCCCAATGAGGAGTTCCGCAATAAAATAATAAATCACCAGTGCTATCACATATACTTGCACAAGTTCCTCTGCATCTTAAAATACTATTGGCAGGTTGTGGGCTTGAAAGATTCTTAAAGTCAATACCCGCACTGTCTCCAAAGGCCCAATACCTGTCGGTATAACGTTGAGCAGAAGCTGTTGCGTTGATCAGCAGAAAAAGAATGAGGAAGAAGGGCCGCATAATTCAAAGGTAGGGAATTTTGTTGGGAAGGTGGCTTCGGCACGCTCGTTTCCCGGTGGCTTCGACTCCGCTCAGCCACCGTTAATTAAATCTGCATGTAATCCGGTGGCTGAGCGGAGCCGAAGCCACCGCAGCGTATGTTCATCGACCCGTACGCGACCATGGTGCCGCCCCTACGGGGCTTGATGATTTTATGAACGCACCTTCGGTGCTAGTCAGATGTCGCCCCTACGGGGCTTGGATTTTTCCTGATTAAATATATGCCTCGATAAATAGGAATTTCCGTTTACCTGAAATACCAGCCCCGTAGGGGCGACAGCTGCATAGACAAATTTTTCAAGAACACAACATTAGCCCCGTAGGGGCGATAGCTTTGGCGACGAAAACACGGGCTGCGAACGAAGGCGGCGAACGATGGCTTTGAAACGTACATGAAATTTTTCGTCAACGAATTGGTCCGTCAAAATTGTTCATCGTCTTGCTTCCTC
>WBZP01000244.1_pt1 | contig 74825 bp, 56 predicted proteins | sample 5204301 | NCBI WGS metagenome assembly WBZP01 (sample SAMN12412401, study PRJNA552823) | activated sludge metagenome | isolation source: activated sludge from nitrification reactor of wastewater treatment plant... | place: USA: Pennsylvania | collected 2017 | reverse complement strand
GCTAAGGGACTTCGGAGGGGCAAGAATTGGTAGTGTCCGGTCGCGACCGGCATGAACGGACTCTTCACGGAGTGGAAGAGAGGTAAGAGGGGCAAGTGGGGCAAGAAGCGAAGTTTCTAAGTTACTAAGATGCGGAGCTAAGGGGCTTCGGAGGGGCAAGTGGTGTGTAAGGAATAGCCTTTCATTCCAGTTTGAAGGTCAAGGGCAGGCGGTAATTCATCTTTACTTTTCGTCCACCTTGCCTGGCCGGAATCCACATCTGATCGAGCAAGCGCACCAGTCGTTCTCCCTCCTGGTCGAATCCGTGTCCTGCGGGATTGAGACTTTTCACTTCCACAACATGTCCTGTTGTATCCACCACCAGGTTGATGAGCAGCTTTGCACTCTGTTTACGAAGCCAGGCATCTTCCGGATAGTTCATATAATTATTGAGTATCGAATACATGTAATAGTAGCCGCCAATAAATAATGCCATTCGTTCTTCAGAGGTATCAGGAAATGTGAATGGGGCCGGTCCGGATAAGCGCTCTTCGTCCACATCAAAAAAAACAAGCGAATCTGCATCGTAATCATACCGTTGTACCATCCTGCCCGACTTCGAATAAAAGGTCCAGTTTCCGACGCGTTGATCTTCACGGTATGTACCCGTGGCTACCGGTTCTTTCTTTACAGTAAAATAGGTCCAGACACTGTCTTTCTTTCCATTTCGGTAATAGCCATCTTCAATCAATACTTTGCTGCGGTATCGTTTATAGGATCCATCTTTAATATCTCCGTCAACGACCTGAAATACTTCTTTTGTTTTTGCCGGTGCAGGTGCCTTAACTGTTTTCGTAGAACGTTTCTGCGCCTGTGCATGAACTGCACCTATCAGAAACCCGCTTATCAGTATCCACTTTCGCATTTACTAAAATAATAATAGTTTCCGAAAACTGAAGCCCGGAGTTGAATTGAAAGTTACTCCGGTAATCCTTTTATTTCTTTGGATCAACCGGCCATGGCCGCCATGTATAACTTTTCTGCACGATCTTCCATGCGCCTTCATATCTGAGTAATAAAAAATAATCAGTAAATATCCTCCACCCGGGTACTGCAATCTCTGCTTTCGCCATAGCAGCATTGTTTTCAATATCGATGGCGATAATCCTTCCCTGTCGTTCAGTCCTCTCTCCTGGCTTGATATTGTTAATGTAAGCATTGCCTGACCGGATTTTTAAACTGTCATACTCATTTACAGAGTACAATTGAAAGTCAGGATGAAAAGCACTTCTGACTTTTTCGGGTTCACCCTTGGCAGTTCCATCGATGTAGTTCATCAATGTAGTAGTGATGGCCTGATAATCGGCTGTTACATTCTGAGCCGGCGAAACAGTTACAGAGTGGCAAATAATGGAGAAAACCAGAACAAATCGGGAGATAAATGAAGGGATCATAGGTTAGGTTGTTTTCGAGTGTCCGGCAACCGCAAAAACTACGCCGAATTATCAGAAGTTTTTCTTCCAATTAAATCCTATACTTATTGCAATAACCTGTAAACATTTAAAAGCTCCCCACCTTCTGTCTTCTGCCCTTCATATTCAAACCCCAGTTTCTCAAGTAAGCGAATCGACTTCACATTTTGCGGAATCGTAATGGCGGATATTTTTTTACCGGAATGCTCTTTCTTCAGTTCATGGAGATAGGCCGACGATGCTTCATAAGCGAAACCTTTCCCTTCTGCTTCCGGAAGCATGGCAAACCCAAGATCAGGGGATTCATTGCCCGGACGAAATAAAAATGTGACGAGACCGTATGGCCGTCCGGTATTGATATCTCTGAAAACATTGTAAAAATATCCGGGAGTTCCGTTGATCCTCCGGATGTATTGCACCGCATCATCCAGTGAATGAATATTACGGTTACCGATAAATTCAATCCAGCCTTTTGTATTCAGGAGTGCATAGATAAAACCGGCATCGTCTTCCGACAATGGAGTAATTTTCAAACGACCGGTTTCAAGGTGAACATGCATGGTTACTTGAGTCGCAGCAAAACACCTTTGCGTTTTACGATGTTCTTGTAATCCCATTGTATCTCCCGCGATTTTTTCAACCAGCGGCGCAAGACCATCTTTTTTACTTCTGCCGGACTCCCATACCTCTTTTCCGCTGCTTTGAATTTCCCTTCCGGTATCAATTCTTCTTCCTTAAAGGTTTGTCCACTCCAGAACAGGAGACGTATGCCGTCCTTCAATTTTGAATAACCCACAACAGGATTTCCTTCCAGAAACCAGACGGGATGTGCATGCCAGATTTTCGACACTGCTTCCCTCAGCTCTTTGCTTATTTCACTGTAAAGTACCCGACAGATTTCGTTTTCCTCCGGTGAATGGATCTCGTTGTAGGATTCAATTTCGGCTGACATCTTTCCAAATATTTTCGGTCCGCTGCATATTACCTTTGTAACAACCGACCTGTTTTTCTGATTTAAAAATAATAAAAATAGTGGAAGAACCGGCGGCTATTTCGAATAAAACTCAATACAGTGTTCCCGCATCACCCATGAACCATTTTTCATCTCTGTGCGGGCAAGCTCATTAGCGAGGTACTCCAGCAACGAGGATCGTGTATGCAGGCTTCGGCTGGTCACTGACTCCCAGTTTTCTGCTGCTGGTACCTGCACCACCGCCACACAATCACCGCCTCCGAATTCAAAATAAAACTTAAGGAGCCCTATGGAATCTTTGTACACCACATAGCCTTCGCGGCCTTCGGTATAGGTGATGATTTGTGGAGCAGACATTTACAATTTTCCAATAAGCAGCGCAAAGTCGTGACCCAGCCTGACAGATAGCAATCCGCCGTTGCAAATAGCCATAAAATAAATTAAACCTTGGTTTTTTCGCCTCTTAGCAGTTCATTGGCTGCCTGGCGCGCCTGTGCATCTGCAACAGCGATGGTCACCATGTTGACAATTTCACGCACAGATGATCCCAATTGAAGAATATGCACCGGTTTTTTCAATCCCAGCAAAATCGGGCCGATGGCTTCCGCACCTCCCATGGTCTGCATGAGCTTATAAGCGATATTCCCGGCATCGAGGTTTGGAAAGATCAGCGTATTGGCACCCTGACCCGCCAGATCACTGAACGGATAGTTATCCTTCATGATCTGAGGATTAAACGCGAAGTTAGCCTGCACCTCTCCGTCAACAAGCAGATCCGGATGTTTGGCATGAAGCATCTCCACTGCTCTGCGCATCTTGATCGCACTGGCGGTATTGGAGGATCCGAAATTGCTGTACGATAAAAGTGCAATACGTGGTTTGATGTTAAATTGACGGACAGCCTTCGCCGTTAGCAAAGTGATTTCAACAATATCTTCCGCAGTCGGATCAATATTGATCGTAGTATCTGCAAAGAAAATCGGGCCATCCTTGGTATTCAGAATGTACATGCCGGCCACCTTCTCCACTCCCTCTTCGGTTCCGATGATACGCAGTGCCGGCTTGATGGTGTCCACATAATTTCTGGTCAGTCCGGAGATGAGTGCATCAGCCTGTCCGGTCTCCACCATCATCGCACCATAATAATTACGTTCCTGCATGATTTTGCGGGCTTCATACATTGTGAATCCGCGGCGCTTGCGCTTTTCAAAGAACAACTTTCCAAACTCTTCAATCATCTGGCTTTCTTCCCTTGGATCAATCACAGGTATATCATCCATCCGCAGGTTATTCTCAAGAATGAGCCGTTCGATTTTCTTTTTATTACCCAGCAAAATCGGGTGGGCAATACCTTCTTCCTTCACCACCTGAGCTGTTTTAAGAATTTTGTAGGTATCGGCATCCGCAAAGACCACACGTTTGGGATTTTGTTTTGCCTTACTCGTGATAACCCGGATCAGCTTATTATCGAGTCCCAGCCGTTTCTTCAGTTCGTTCTCGTACGCTTCCCAGTTCGTTATGGGTTTCTGTGCAACACCGGATTCGATTGCGGCTCTGGCTACAGCAGGAGCCACTGTATAAATCAACCGGGGATCCAAAGGTTTTGGAATGATGTATTCCCTTCCGAAAACAATGTTCTTTTTGTTGTACGCCAGGTTCACGATGTCGGGCACCGGTTCACGGGTCAGCTGAGCGATCGCTTTTACCGCTGCCAGTTTCATCGCTTCGTTGATCTGCGTAGCCCGAACATCCAGCGCTCCACGGAAAATAAACGGAAAGCCGATAACGTTATTGACCTGGTTGGGATAATCGGAACGTCCTGTGGCCATGATGATATCAGGACGTGCACCTGTTGCTTCTTCCCAGGAAATTTCCGGAGTAGGGTTGGCCATCGCAAAAACAATTGGATTCGGAGCCATGCTTTGCAGATGATGCCCCTTCAGGATATTTCCTTTGGAAAGACCGATAAACACATCCGCATCCACCAGCGCTTCTTCCAGTGTATGCAAATCCCGGCGGGTAGCAAAACGGATCTTGTTGATGTCAAGATTTTCACGATCGTGACGAATTACACCCGTACTGTCCACCATCACAATATTTTCGAGACGGGCACCCAGCGACACAAACAACGAAGTACAGGAAATCGCAGAGGCACCTGCTCCATTCACGACAAACCGTACGTCTTCAATTTTCTTCTCAGCGAGCTCCAGTGCATTGATCATCGCCGCACCTGAAATGATGGCTGTCCCATGCTGATCATCGTGCATGACCGGAATCTTCAACTCTTCCTTCAGCCGACGTTCAATTTCAAAACACTCCGGCGCTTTAATATCTTCGAGATTGATACCTCCAAACGTCGGACTGATGGCTTTCACTGTTTTCACAAACTCATCTACATTAGTCTGATCAATTTCGATGTCAAACACATCGATATCAGCAAATATTTTAAACAGCAGGCCCTTTCCTTCCATGACCGGTTTTGAAGCTTCTGCACCGATATTTCCAAGACCCAGCACCGCCGTACCATTGCTGATGACCGCCACAAGATTTCCTTTGGCTGTGTACTTATATACTGATTCAGGGTTCTTTTCAATTTCCAGACAGGGAACCGCAACACCGGGTGAATAAGCCAGAGCAAGGTCACGCTGGGTACTGGTGGGTTTACTGGGAACTACTTCTATTTTTCCGGGGCGCCCCTGCGAGTGATAATCGAGCGCTTCCTGATTGAAATCCGCCATAGCTGTTAATTTAATTCCTCCTTCTTCACAACAGGAATATTCCTGCAAGTTAGCGATTTTTCAGAGAGAACGGCAAATTTAGTGAAAATGTATACGCCATGGCTAACGAAAACTTGAGAAAAGTCAAGCTACACCCCTTATCGGTTAACACCCCCTTCTATCATCGTACTGAAACAAAAAATGCCCTCCTGAAAGGAAGGCATTTTCGTATATGCGGAACCGTTATAATTAACGATGGCTTACCACCAGCCGGCTGGTATCTTTCGCTTTCCCGTTGCTGACATAGGACACCATGTACACACCGGCTTTCAGATCTGCCGTATTGAGTACAATAGCACCGGATTTACCAGGGATATCAATGGTTTTAACTTTCGAACCGAGCATATTGAAAACAATGAGACGGTCACCTTGATCTGCAGTTTGCAGATTATAGTTGAAAACCGTGAATGCATCAGCCGGATTTTGCTGCGGCTTGGAGAAACCAAACTGCTGCGCATTCTCTCCGATTGAAGTTGTGAAATCCCAGGCAAGGTCGAAGCCAACTGAATCAGCCGGATTATCAGTGTCAAACAAACGGTAGTGAATGGCTGTATAACCGTAACTGCCCATAGGACGCACAGTAGCTTTGAAGGTTTGGTCTGTAGCTCCTGCAAGAATAGTATCCGCACCATTTGACAACTGGGTGCCTGGAGGATAGCATAAACCGGTAACGCCACCACCAAAGCAGAAAAACTCCAGATGGTTGGCCTGAATCGTTTGTATGGTTCGTTCTATCGTTACTTTCTTCAGGCTGGCAGATGTATTTTCAAAAGTTACGTGCGACTCTGTATCCTGCCAGGGATCAGCAATAACCGATACCGGGGTTATTGGAGTGGAAGTAAAACTTTGAGCCCTGGATGACTGAACACCCGAAAGCACAATTAAACCTACTAATAAATGTGTAATTTTTTTCATCGATAGTTACTGGTTTTAATACAGAGTTTTGGAGGGTTAAAGGTAATCAAAAGTTATTCAATCAGTCAAGTCCCGAAAACCGAATATGACAAATAAGTGGCAAATCAGTAGGTGCGAACAAATCGGGCGGTTGAAATTCCGGTTGAGCTTACAGCCTTTAAGAGGTATACGCCTGCACTCAAATCTCTGATATCCAATACTTTTCTTGTATCCGTTGGTTCCAAACCAACTTCTCTGACCAATGCTCCGTCCGAACGGAAAATGAAAAGTTGTTCAATTCCATTTTGCAGTTCAATAGTAAGAAAATCCGTTGCAGGGTTGGGAGTTAACCGAACAATCCCGCTCTTTAAATTAAAATACTTTTCAAATCCGGCCACCCCGTTTTCATCTATATGTAACAGATAAAAATCTTCATCCTGTTGGGTAGTACGGCCTGCCACATAATATCCTCCACCGAGAGCAGGAATAATCCGATAACCGAGATCGATACCGCCCCCGCCAAATTCATGCATCCACAGTACATTTCCCACTGAATCCATTCTGGAAACCGCCAGATTTACTGGCAGGAGTCCACCGGAGGAGCTATTGGTATATCCCACACCCAGCCAATCGCCGTTGGGGGCCTCCGTCATATCAAACATGGCCTCTGCACCGATTCCCCCAAAACTCTGTTCTCTGATAAAATTTCCATATTCATCAAACACGTGAATCAGAAAATCAAACCATGAATTCGGATGTGTTTCGGTTTCTCCAAAACTCACCAGCCGTCGTGCCGACGAAAAAAACATACCCTGACAGCCATTCGTCAAAGAATCGCCATGAATATGGCTAAACGTCTGATCACCGACCGAGTCAAGACCGATAACCTGAATATCATAACTACCGTTACCAAGTATTTTGGTATCACAGGTTACCGCCCAGGAATTAGCAGATGTAGCCACCACGCGGGCAGCTACATCATTTGAAGGGCCACCAAAATTATTGGCCCACTGAGGATTTCCCAAGGCGTCCGTTTTAACAATCCAGCTATCATTGGAACTATTGTTATCCGGACAGTAGCCACAAAAAATATAGCCACCATCTGCGGTTTGTTCCACATACCGGCAATTTTCATTTCCAGGCCCACCGATCACACGTCGCCATAATTCATTACCGGAACTATCCACTTTCACCAGCAAAATATCCTCTCCCTGGCTGGTAATTGTACTCTGCGTAACGCCCAGCAAAATCAGGCTATTTCCATCTGCCACATTCATAAAGGTACCCACATCCAGCTGCGTGGTGCCATAGTATCTGGTCCAGCAAAAATCTCCCCGGGCAGTCACCTTGGTTAATGCCATATCATACGAACCCTGGGTACCATTTTCGGCATAACCAAATAAATAGACCGAGCTATCCGCCAGCTGACAAACAGAAAAACATATATCTACCCCTGGAGAGGTAATCTGTTTTTCAAAAAAAGGAACCTGACCAGCAACGTGCAAACTGCTTACTATCAGAAATATGCACCAACCGTGAATACTCAACCAACAGGTTTTCAGATGATTAGGGGACACTTGTAATAAACCAATATTTGATATCACTAATTTTTGCAGGCCAATAGATGTTTTAACGAATAATCCGGTTAAATCATTATATTTGGAACCTCAATAAACAAAACTAAGCAAAAAACAATCAATACACTATGAAAAAACTTTACACACTTGCTGTTGCACTGTTTGCTGTATCTGCAGCATTCGGACAAACACAGCGTCTGTGCTTGTTAGAGGAATTCACACAGGCTTCCTGCCCTCCCTGCGCTGCACAGAATCCTGCACTCAATGCAATGTTGGCGAACAACACTGTAAAGGTTGCTTCAATCAAATATCAGACGAACTGGCCTGGATTTGATCCAATGAACGTACAGACTCAGTCATGGGTAGGTTCACGTGTATCTTACTATGGTATTACGGGTGTACCGAATATCTGCTTCGACGGTAACGTATTGCAAAAAGCTGCTCCTAGTGCACTTACACAAACGGCTATCAACAACCGTTATGCAGTTACATCTCCGTTCAGCTTCAACCTGACACATAGTTTTTCTGAAGACTGGGATTCTATCTTCATTTCTCTTGAAATCACCTGTACACAGGCCACTTCAGGTACATTAAAAGGTCACATTGCTCTGGTTGAGAAAGAAATTCTCTTCTGCAGTGCTCCGGGTACCAACGGTGAAGAAGATTTCTATGGTGTAATGCGTAAGATGTATCCTAATGCCGGAGGGACTGCCCTTCCTGCTTCCTGGAACATTGGCGACACACAGACCATTACTGTAGCAGAAGCGGTACCTTCATACATCTATGGATTCCAGAATCTGGCTGTAGTTGCGTTCGTTCAAAACGATGGCAACAAAGAAGTGCTTCAAACTGCAATCAGCGAGCCGATCCCGATGACAGACTATGCCATTCTGAAAGATTGTGCTGCTCTTCCTCCATCTCCGCTTACCTGCACCAGCCCGGTAACTGGTCTTACTGCCACTATCACGAACATCGGCAGCAACACCCTTACCGCTGCTGATATCACTTACTCTGTTGACGGAGGTGCTCCTTCTACCTATAGCTGGACCGGCAGTATTGCCACTGGTGCTGCTACAACCGTTACACTTCCTTCCATCAACTTCACCGGTAACGGATACCACACGATTTCTATCAATCTTAGTGCGGCCAATGGAGAAATTGTTCCGAATTGCTTTGACACCCGTACCAACCTTGCTTTCACCGCTAACCTGACAGCAACCGTTCCTCCGGTTTCTGAAACTTTTGCTGTGGTGGCTTTCCCGCCTGCAGGCTGGGGATACTTTGACACGGATGGTGATGCTGTAACCTGGGCCCGTTCAAATGTTGGTGCCGGCGCAAACAATGGTTCGATGAAAATGGATTATTACAACAGTGTTGCCGGAAGTGTAGATGATCTTTACCTCCCTGCTGTGGATATGACTTCTGTAACCAGCGCTTACCTTACCTTTAAGATCAACAAAGCTCCTTACACAGGATATACTGATGTTCTGAGAGTTGTTTCTTCAACGGATTGCGGTACCAACTGGAGCACCATCTGGACCAAATCAGATCCAACACTGTCAACTGTTGCTGCTTCTTCCAGTTCCTATACGGCAACTACAGCAATCGGAAACTGGCGTACCGATACTGTGAATCTGAATACACTGGCTGGTCAGGGTAGTGTCCTTCTGGCTTTCAGAGCTGTTTCAGGTTATGGTAACAACGCATACATTGATGATATCAACATTACCATATTAACCGGTGTTGGAGAAAATGCACTTGAGCAACAAATCAGCATGTTCCCGACACCAACAACCGGTGATGTATTCGTTGACCTGAGTGCTATTAAAAACAACACGGTTCAGATCACCGTTTCTGATCTGGCCGGAAAAGTTGTTCAGAAATACACGGAGGCGAAGAGCAACCAGGCGGTTGTAAGTCTGGGTAACCTTCAGGCCGGCTCCTACTTTATTCAGATCGACGCTGATGGACAGCGGATCTCTAAAAAGGTGATCCTGAACAAGTAATTAGCAAAACACATTCATAAAAAAGGCTGGCAGTATTGTCAGCCTTTTTTTACGCCCTGTTGTGATCATTTGATGAAGCTACTACGGATTACAGATTATTTGGCAGGATTATTTATTTTTGAAAAGATTAAAATCCCTCCTTCATCCTATGAAAAAAATACTCTTACTCCTGACCGCCCTGTTTTTATTTGCAGGCTCACAAGCACAGGATAACAAGAAATCAGACATTCCGACCGTAAACGTAAAAGACATTGACGGGAAGCCCATGAGTACCGGCAGCATCTCCAATGACGGCAAACCAATTATCATCGATTTCTGGGCAACCTGGTGCAAGCCATGTGTTGCTTCGCTCAATGCAATGAGTGAAGAATATGCCAAATGGCAAGAGGAGACCGGAGTAAAAATTTACGCGGTATCCATTGATGATACCCGGACGATGAGTTCAGTAGCACCATTTGTGGCGGGTAAAGGATGGGATTTCGTGGTACTGCTGGATCCCAACTCTGACTTTCGTCGCGCTATGAGTGTAAACAACGTCCCCCATACTTTCCTGCTCGATGGAAACGGAAAGATTGTCATGCAGCGAAATACCTATACACCCGGCGATGACGAAAAGATGTATGAAGAACTGAAAAAGCTCACCAGTAAATAACCGTATTCAGCACCTGAAAGGCTTCCACTCATGGAGGCCTTTTTTTCATTTTCCGCTAACCGACAACATTTCCTGTTTTCCTGTATTTCTATTTGCAGTACCTTAGCTCTCCCTAAACGAAAACCTAACCCCTATGCGATTCACATCCTGCCGAGGATTGCTTTCGGCTCTGCTGCTCTGCGGATCATCCTCCATCCTGCAGGCTCAAAATGTGCTAAGTCCCGGAAACTTCTCCGGCTACTTCGAAGTTAACGGCCAGTATTATCAGAAAGACTCCGCCATTTCTGCTCCTGAAGTAAACGAAAAGTGGCTGAACAATGGTTTTATGAGTCTGACCTATAATTACGGTGGACTCACAGCCGGCATCCGATACGAAAGCTATCTGAATACATTGTTAGGATTTGACCCGAGCTACAAAGGCAACGGATTTACCAACCGCTTCATCACCTACACCAACGATAAGCTGAGTGTAACAGCAGGTAATTTCTATGATCAATTCGGCAGCGGGCTGGTTTTCCGTACCTACTGGGAACCGAATCTGGGGCTTGACAACAGCCTGGACGGATTACGCGCGGTTTTCACACCTGTACAAGGTATCACGCTGAAAGGGGTCATTGGCCGTCAGCGCGACTTCTTTACGTATCCTGACAATATTGTGAGAGGGGTTGACGCGGACATACAGCTGAATGATGCCGTGAAAATGTTTGCGAACATGAAACTTCGGATAGGCCTTGGCGGTAGTTTCGTGAGCCGGTATCAGAAAGACGCCAGCACCTCACGGATACTTCCTGAAAATGTTGGAGCCTATGCCGGACGCCTCAGCCTGAAATACGGTAAAGTTGCCTTTGATGCAGAATACGCCTATAAAATCAACGACCCGACACAAGCCAACCTGTACACCTACAACTACGGAGAAGCGCTGTTTACCAATCTCACCTACACCAAAAAAGGGCTGGGTGTACGGCTCAGCGGCAAACGGGTGAGCAATATGGATTTCCGCTCCGACCGTGGAGTAACCGGCAACCGTTTGCTGATTAACTACCTGCCCGCAGTTAACCGACAACAAACCTATCGACTGGCCACCATTTATCCCTATGCCACACAACCACTGGGAGAGATGGGCGGATCAGCGGAGATTTACTACAACTTCAAACCAAAAACAAAACTGGGTGGCGAATACGGTACTACGCTGATGGCCAATTACGCGGCAGTAAGTGACATTGAACGCCACGCGCTGGATGATACCCTCGGTTATAAGAGCGATTTTTTTGGTATCGGAAAAGACCGGTTCTATCAGGAAGTCACGATTGAAGTCACTAAAAAGCTGAGCAAGAAAAGTAAAATAATCGTCAGCTATCTGTACCAGATTTACGATCGAAACAAGATTGAAGGAAAGATCGGAGAGAAAGAAGTCACCTCGCATCTGGGAGTTGTCGAATACACCTACAAATTTACATCCACCAAAAGTGTGCGCTTCGATCTAGAGCACATCTATACGGAGCAGGATCGTGGCAACTGGGCCATGGCATTGGTAGAAGTCAACTTCGCACCTCACTGGACGATTACGGCCTTCGATGAATGGAACTATGGTAATGATGATCCAGACAAACGGTTCCATTATTTCAACGGCAGCATCAACTATGTAGATGGTGGTACCCGTGTTGGTATCTCCTGGGCCCGTCAGCGTGCCGGCTTACTCTGTGTGGGCGGTGTATGTCGTTTCGTTCCCGCCAGCAATGGCATCGCATTAACCGTCAGCAGCCGATTCTGACTTGCAAATTAACCTCCCCCCATCGTACCTTTGATCAAAGTATCTCATGAAAATGAAAATTCAACATATACTGCTCAGTCTGTCATTACTCCTCACGGCCTCCTGTGATAAAATCGAAGGCCCTTATGGTGTAAGTTCCGGCACCGGAGTGGACACAACAGAAGATGTTGTGCGGAAAGTTCTGATAGAAGATTTCACCGGCCATACCTGTCAGGCTTGTCCTAATGCGCACCGCGAAGCCACCCGACTTCACAACCTGCTGGGAGAACAGCTGGTTGTGCTGGCCATTCATGCTGATTTCTGGGCGGATCCTTATCCTGCAGGCGCACCCTATTTCACCTATGATTTCCGAAACGCGGTATCTACACAAATCGCCACTGACTTTAATGTCATCGGGCAGCCGTTCCCAAAAGGCATGGTAAACAGAATGCTCAACACCTCCACCAGCTCACAACTGATACTTGACTGGGGCAACTGGGACCCGAAGGTGAGTGAATGGCTGGCTATTCCTGCCGACGCCGGTTTGGAAATTACGCCGGCATATGATAACGTCAATCGTGAAATCACCGCAGAGGTGAATGTAAAAGTGATCAACGAACTGACAGATCCGGTAAGTCTGGCTGTTTATTTTTCAGAAGACAGTATTCTGCAATGGCAGAAAGACGGATCAACCAATGTGCAGAACTACATACACAACCATGTGTTGCGCGGATCACTGAACGGAGTGTACGGAGAAAGTCTGGGAGCGCAGGCGGCAGGTACAGAAATTACACGAACCTATACAGGCACACTGGCACCGGCAGATGCTGTTGCAGAACATGTGCATCTGGTAGCGGTTCTGATGAACGAAACCACCAAAGAAATCATACAGGTAGAAGAAGTCAAGCTGAAATAAGCAAATCAAAACCATCCTGAAAGGGCAACAGAGATTCAACTGTTGCCCTTCTTCTTTATTTATATGTTACATCCGGCGGCTTCAACAATTAGCTGTTAATTTTATCAGGAAAAATAATTGCGAATGAATAAAAGCGCTATTACATTTGCATCCGGACATCAACGATTTGTGCAGAGGATTTGTCCGGTTTTTACTTACCAACAGGCGACAACAACAGAACCCTTACTGTGAATTCGCCTTCACACCATCACGAAGACTGATTCGCATTTGCGTGCATACATCATGCGCTCTACTGAACTGCAGTATGGCCTGAACGTATAATAATTCTAAAAAAACCACTTTAAAACAAACACTATGAAAAAACCAATTCTTACACTCCTGATGATCATCGGGACCGGCATGTTGAGCATTTGTCAGGCACAGTCTGATCCGCTCTCAAAATCCATTAAAATTAAATTCCACGTTCACTTTAATTTTCATCGGCAATGTTATGCCGGATTAGGACTATGTACGGAACTTATCATCAACAACAAAATCAGCGGACCCATTACAGGGATCACCACTTTTGAAGGCAAAGACTACCTGATTATCGCCCGTGAAGGACTCGACGACGAATCCATTTCACAATTTGAAACGGCAAGAACATTTCCAATCGACGATGACATTACACTCACACCGGGTCAGCTGCAAAGTGCAACCTACAAAGGCAGTATTATCATTCTCCGTGGCAATTATCCTATTCGTCTCGAAGAAAACTGCATACTGATTCCCGCAAAATTCGAATATCAATAATCAAACACCATGACACACACTCTACGAACGGTGCACAGCACCTGAACAGACAACCTGCTGCAACCTGCACAATGGTGCATACTGCAACGGCAACGTAACTGCCTCAACGTTACACAACCCTCTTAAAACAAACATCTAAAAAAACACATCTTATGAAAAAAATCCTTTTATCTCTCTTTATTTCCATCATTGGTACCGGCATGCATGCACAGGCACAAAATGAAAAGCCGATCAAAATCAAACTCACCCTCAACTGCGAAATAGCGGCTCCAAAGAAAGACTGCCAGAGCGGATTCGGCATCTGTCATTTATCAGTTACTCCGGGCCGTATGGTGAATACCGGACTGAACCTTGAAAACGGAGTGCTTACTTTCTACTTCAATCGTTCTTCCATGGGTGAAATTGCAGCTGCAGAGTTCAGGAAAAACGTCTACTTCCCGATTGACGAAACCTCCACGCTGAGCACTGAAGTATGGTCAAAGCTTGGACAGCGCAGTGAGCGTACCCTGAGGCCTGGTAATTATAAAATTCAAACTACTGCTGACTATTATATTGTCAGCGTTCCCATCGAATAACCTGACCGACCCAACAACAACTCACCCGGATTGCCGGCAGAACTTCTGCCGGCAATTCACATTCCAGTTAAACTTATGAAGAACACATCTATGCTTATTTTTTCTTTGATCACACTCTTAACCACCTCCGGCTGCCAGCTGATTAGAAACACATTGCTGGGCTTCAGAGACGCGAAAGAAAAAACAGAAGAACAGCTACTTCGTTATGAAAAAAGAAAGGGACTACAAACCGACAATAATTATTATATATGCGACTCTGCCGTCTTTGCTGACAACCTGAACAAGATTTTATCGGACAGTATAACCTATCTTGAAGTTTATAATAGGGATGGTTTTCTATTGCCCCAATACGACACCGCTGATTGCCCCGCACCATTAAGCCGCTATCTGCAAACGATCTGCGCCGAAACACCCGAATCTCACAAGGATTTGCATCTGAACGACAAAATGAAAACGCTTACGCCGTTTAAAAACAATACAGCAGCAGCGACATTCAATTACCGCGACTATGACTACACAATTGTCATTAATTGGGCCCGGTTTATAGGGATTTTCAACAAGAAAAACGCCCTAACATTCGAACGTCTTCTGAAAGAGCAAAAGGACTGCAAAATCCACTACTTCAAGGTGACGATGGATCCGGTGAACATATCTCGGCAATAAAATCCGGCCAGCGGTTAAACCAAACAACGCATCATCCTGTTATTGCTCTACACAATAGTCCTTCGTGTTATGATGTCCGGCAAAATATTAAAACCGTTCACAGTATCCTGTCTGCTGATACTCTGCATTTTTTTCAGTTCCTGCAGCTTTGTGATGGAAAAGATGATGGGCGTTCGCAGTGCGCGTCCGTTGACCGAGAAAGAACATCAACGGTTTCTCAAAAAACTAGGCGCTGCCTCTGACCTGACCTATTCTGCGGACAGCAGTTATCTCTTCGCGCTGAAAAAATTATACCCTGACAGTGCTCAGCACCGTCAGATGAAAAACCATTATCAGCCCATACAGGTACTTTACTTTGGACATTCATCGCTTCCATCTTTTTCGATGATCAACTGCTATGCGGGCGGATTCCCTAAACTGAACTGGAATGAGGGTGGGCGCTTCGACACATTTCCTCCACTCATAGGATCTCCTGTAGATACAATTTTCACATTGGAAACGCTATTGAAAAACATCAAACCATACAACGGAACCAAGGTGCTTAAGTCGGGGCAGGAGGAACCCTATACTGCTGTTTTCTACTGGTGTAGATGGAACTTCCGCGAATCGAAGCGTTTACACCGGTTGGTAAAAGAAAATCTCAATAAGTCCCACCTACCCTGGCGGATACTCTATGTAAACACCGACCAGTATATAGCGGGAGAATAAACTTCAAAATCCAACTTACAATCATCCATCTGCCGGTGTCATTCTAACTTTCACTGACCCACCTCAGCCATTGCATTAAACTGCTGAATATCAGCAGATCATAAAGACCACATACAAGGTGGTCGATCCGTCTGAATGCCGTATCTTTGCGCCGTTAAAAAAATGCACCGTACTGGTGCCAGCAATAAAAAGTTATGTCACAAGATCGTTTCCAGGGCCATGATTACTATCTCATGGATGAACTCCTGACCGAAGAACACCGCTTGATTCGTGATTCTGTTCGCGAATGGGTAAAGCGCGATGTATCACCGATTATCGAAGATTACGCTCAGCGGGCCGCCTTCCCGACACAGATCATCAAAGGTCTGGCCGGCATTGGCGCTTTCGGTCCGTACATCCCTACTGAATACGGTGGCGGCGGACTCGACCAGATCTCCTACGGCCTGATCATGCAGGAAGTGGAACGCGGCGATTCAGGTGTTCGCTCTACCGCATCAGTGCAGAGTTCATTGGTGATGTATCCGATATACACCTATGGATCAGAGGAGCAGCGCAAAAAATATCTTCCCAAGCTGGCAACCGGCGAAATGATGGGCTGTTTTGGTCTGACCGAGCCTAACCACGGTTCTAATCCGTCGGGAATGCTCACCAATATCAAGGATGCAGGTGATCATGTGATCCTGAACGGTTCAAAGATGTGGATCAGCAATGCCCCGTTTGCGGATATTGCTGTTGTTTGGGCGAAAGACGAAGAAGGTGTTATACGCGGTCTTGTTGTAGAGCGCGGCATGGAAGGATTTTCTACGCCAGAAACGCACAACAAATGGTCGCTGCGAGCCAGTGCTACCGGCGAACTCGTGTTTGACAATGTAAAAGTTCCCAAGTCGCATATCTTCCCCAACGTTAAAGGCATCAAAGGGCCATTAGGCTGCCTGAACTCTGCCCGTTACGGTATTGCCTGGGGCGCGATTGGCGCTGCGATGGACTGCTACGATACTGCACTTCGGTACAGTAAAGAGCGTATTCAGTTTGGCAGACCGATCGGCGGATTCCAGCTGCAGCAGAAGAAGCTGGCCGAGATGATCACCGAGATCACCAAAGCACAGCTTCTCACCTGGCGTTTGGGCGTATTGAAGAATGAGAACCGTGCTACACCGGCACAGATTTCAATGGCGAAGCGCAACAACGTAAACATGGCCATTCAGATTGCGCGCGAAGCACGTCAGATGCTGGGTGGTATGGGCATTACCGGCGAATACCCGATCATGCGCCATATGATGAACCTCGAAAGCGTAATTACTTACGAAGGAACCCACGATATCCACCTGCTGATTACTGGAATGGACGTTACGGGCTTTAATGCCTTCCAATAAACGACATTAAAAAAGAAGAAACCCCGGATTGAGCAGATCAGTCCGGGGTTTTTCGTTTATCGACAGGAAGTGTTTACATTGAATAATTCTCTTCCCAGGCATTAAAAAGCTCATTCAGGAAGAGGTTTTCCTTGGGGCTAATATTTTTATCAGCCACCACCAGTTTCACTGCAAAATCCAGAAAATGAGCCCGTTCGTCGGGAGATGAATCCATATAAAAGGCATTCATTGCATTATTAAAATGCACGGGATAATCTATCGGATCGAGGCTGGCAAGGACATCCATTTCATCATCCAGTTCTGCATCGAGGGGGAAATTTTCGATGAGATAATTTTTGATAATCCGATCTTCCTTTCCGTTAAACTTCTCATCCACAGCCGATAAGATCATCAAAAGATGGTATCCGGCGATTGCTTTGTTCATGATCGTATAACAAGAATAACGAAGCTAAGTTAAGGAATGATCCGATGTTAAACCAACTAAAAACAAGATTTTCTGTTGAAGATCAGCCCCAAACGAACAAATATCAGTCTGACCCGAAACATTAGAAAAATACACCCGTTACGATACCCGAAGCGAATTATTAATCGCGGGGAAAACAGAATTTACTATGTTTGCACCCGCAATTGGTCGCGTGGCCGAGCGGTTAGGCAGAGGTCTGCAAAACCTTGTACAGCAGTTCGAATCTGCTCGCGACCTCAAAGACAAACCCCTTCTTCAACGAAGTTGAAGCGGGGGTTTTGTCGTTTTAATACCCAAGCTTGCTTGAGGTATTAAAACGCAAAACTCCCGCCACCGCAGGTGGAAGGGGTTTGTCTTTGATTCCACCCTACTCGCAGATCACCGAGACCACTTGTGGGCGAGGTAATCTGCGAGCGACTTCAAAATCACAGGCACCAAAGGTGCCAGGGATGGATTGTTGTTGATCGCCCTTGATCGCCCCGATAAAATTTAACCGAAGGTCAAAATTTATCGGGGCACTCTGCGAGCGACCAGAACGTGAAAGAGAAACAGAGCGAGAAAAAACAGCAGGTGGAAGGGGTTTGTCTTTGATTCCACCCTACTCGCAGATCACCGAGGCCACTTGTGGACGAGGTAATCTGCGAGCAAAGTGAAAGCAGAAAGCGAGAGTGTCAGCAAGTTCCAGGGGAGAGAAAGAGGATGATAGATAGTCGGCAAAAGAAAAATTAACTGTACAATTGATAAAGCTTCTTTACTCTTTCACTTAATTTATTCTTAAACTCCAAAGGGGATATTACTTTCACCTGTTCCCCGAATGACAGGAGTAATTTTTCCAGTTCAAAATTAGGGATAACTTTTATTGAAGTTTCAAACCCATTGTCAACTTCCCGAATTGGTTTTTGAGTTTGATGAATTGGGTTAGTGCGGATATATGCAGCTTGAACCGAACTTAATATAGAAATTTTTATTTCAATTGGATAACCTTCCATTCTTGTTACACCAATGAAATCTGAAAAATAATCATCCCAATCCATGTTATTATCTATATATTCCAAGCTAGATTCTTCAATGGATTTAATCCGATCAAGTGCCTTATTCTCCAATCTTGATCCATTGCTATTAAACCCAATCACATACCAACGGTGATTAAATTGTTTTAAGTGATAAGGGTGAAAAGTGATTTCATACGGAATGCTACTCTTAAAATCCTGATATTGGATCAACAAAACCCTCTTATTTAAAATTGCATTAAATATCTGAGTAATAAAAGTGAGTCCATGATAATCCACGTTACTTTCAAATGTCATGACAGGCTTTTCGAGAGTTATCAATCCCAATTTCGACTCCAGTGTGTGAATCATTTCATAGATCCAATCGAACTGGGGATTTCCCTTAAATCGGGTTAATACCTGAATTGCCGCATTTAACTGATTTACCTCTGTTGTACTTAAAGGTTGTCCGTTAATTGAAAAATGAGGGTCTTTATATCTTAAATATTGGGTTTTACCATTTGGAATTCTTTCAATATCCGCGTTAAAAATTCTATACTCAATGTCTTTTAAATCTTCAAAAATGGTGGTTTTACCAACTCCTTTGGATTCTGAGTCATTTTCTCTTAACTTCCTGTTTACTTCATTTTGAATATCCTTCCAAGTCCAAAGTCGTCCTCGGTTTTTTAGGCAGCTATCGATGATTTGATATCTTAGAAGAGCGTTTTTATTTGCGGGCATAGTAGTTTAGTACAATCGGACTCTAAATTACAACAATAACGAAAACCTTGTAAATTATTGTATTACAGCAATTAAGCCGATCTGGATGTGATAGTTCGCATACAGCGAACTATCACATCATTAATTTGCAAACCGAAGATATCGAAAGTTCTAAAGAGTAAAAAACTGAAAAATGAATTTCTATAACCTAAACACTGAATTCACATTTGGCAAGCATAAAGGTAAGACTCTAAGGGAACTACTTAAACATCATCGTTCATATATAAATTGGTGTTCAATAAATGTTAATTACTTTTATATTTCAAAGGAAGTACTTGACGAAGCAAAACAAATAAATCCAACCTTCTTATTAACGAAAGAGGCTCTGGAAAAACTTGAAATGAAACTGACGAAATGGCAGCGAACAATGAGACGAGAACATAGTGAAGAAAATGATATCTGTTTTGAACGAGAATCGACGTACGAAAACTATAATGGGTCCTACGCTCAAGATGAAGAAGGCTGGAGCGATCAGGACATTGACGATGTTTTTGATGGCGAACCATTGATGTATTGGAACATTGATTAAACTATTCCGGCAAAACAAACAATGGTTTGTCGAAGGTCAAAATTTGTACTATTCCGTTATTGTTAAAGCACTAACGAAAGAAAACCCACCAGCATTTATCATTAATTCTCTTAATAAATTCTAATATCCTACGAATCTACAATATTACATCCAATGCCGTTAGAAAAAATCAGTCTTAGTAATTTCAAATGTTTTAATGAAAGGACATCAATTGCACTTAGGCCCATCACAATTAATATTGGCCCCAATAATAGTGGCAAATCTTCATTTATTAAAAGCCTTGCCTTATTAAAATCCTCAATAGAAAATGCACATGAGATAAGAAATGGGATTAGAGTTAATAAAATACCAGAAGAGTTAAACTCTTTCCTGTTGCCGAATTTTGGTGAACCATCCGCATTTTTAAACTCAGAAGATAAGGAGCTATCAATTGGAGTAAATATTGATAACTCCTGGGTAAGTGAATTGTTTCAAAAGCCTCAGATTAGCTTGCAGCTGTATTATAAGTTTGCGGATCGAAAAAGCGGGTATGGTTACATAAAAACAAGGGAGAATTTGGATGAATATTCAAACGCAAAACCTAATTGGACATTTACAGGAGCAACCTTACCGGAGCCAAAAGGTCGTGGAATTTTATCCCGATATGTCATAGAATTTGATAATGTACCAGTAATTGAAATCAATCGCTCTGAAGATTTTTTCGATGCTGGTCAACATGATTTTATTAAAGGTTACGATGGAAATATCCGTTTACTAAATGCCATGGAAGGTCACCTTCCCTCTGCTATTAAATCATACCTGCCAAAATCGATAAAATTATTATTTATTGAAGATAGTTTTATAAACCCTGAGGAATTGTATCCCTTTATAAAGACAGAATTAAACAAAGAAGAAATACCCCATGCTGATTTAATTTCTGAATTAATATATAACTGCATACATTGGTTTTTGGATTGCAGTGAATACATTAATGAACTTCAATTTATTAAATTAGATCGTAAGGAAACTAAAAGGTTCATAGATAAAGATAGTAACAGCTTATTCAAGGGCTGTATCGACTACTATTTCAATAGAGATAAAAGTAAAGCACATAAAACTTTTAGTGAAATACTGTCATTGTTTAATCTTCCTACACATTTTAAAATTGAACATAACAATGATTTTGGATTTCAGTTTAAATTAATGGTCCAGAAAGGAGTTTACAGAAACATAATTGATTATGGATCCGGAATAAATCAACTTATCCCTATGCTTTTTGCATGTTCAAATAAAATTCAAGGTGGTCCACATTGGTATGGATCAAGCGATGCTGAAATGTTCTATGAGCAATCGAGTATAATCGTGGAAGAACCTGAGACCAACCTTCATCCTAATTTCCAATCTAAACTTGCCGATATGTTCACGATTTTAAAGAAGGAGCGAAATCTCAATTTTATTATTGAAACCCATAGTGAATATATGATTAGACGTTTTCAATATTTGGTTGCAACAGGAAAACTCAAACCGGAGGAAATCGTAATTAATTATTTTTGGGTTACCGATGGTATTCATAAATGTAAACAGATTGAATTTAAACACAACGGGGGCCTTTCAAAATCATTTGAACCTGGTTTTTATGAAGAAAGCCTATCCTTGCAATTAGAATTGTTAAAAATCAATAGTCTTAATTGATATGTTTGCTGCATTTGTTTCCAAACTATTTATTGAAAATTTCACTTCTGCGAAAAATTCATCAAGTCCTCTTTTTCACTCCTTCTTTACTGATTTCATTTGCAAACTCAACCTAGATTATTTTGTTACGGATTTCAATTTTATTGAATTGAATCGAGATAATATTAATTTTGAAATAGGACTAAAGTCATTTAGAGATTTGGGAAGTGGACATCACCTGAAAGTTAATGAGCCAATAGAATATAAGCTGACTAATTCATTTAATCCCGATTCAAGTGTTTGTTTAATTAACGATATAAATTATCCTGCCGAAAACGTTCTTTACTTCGTTCATTTACCAATCGAAATCATAAATTCATATTCAACTCTTAGCAACATTCCTCTAATTTCAAGTGCCGCCTTTGTAATTACATATAAGAACTTCCTATTAAATGGATTTGTTAAGAAGGAAATAACTTATTCGGATTATGTCAGTAATAAATGGCAAATAAATGTTTGGACCTGTCCGAAAACCCAAAATGTATTAATTGATGATCCATATTTTTTAGTTAAACGAAATACAAAAGCGATTGATATAAAATCTGTTGGACTCCGAGTTAAGACACTGTTAAAGGACTTCATTAAATCGAATGAGAATTGCCGGTCTAAAACTATTATATTTCATATTCCAATGTTTAAAGGAGATGATAGAAAGATACCATGGAATGAGGAGGAAAAAGAAGGTCTGCCCAAAATAATTGAGCAAACTGTGAAATCAATTTGTAAAGAGGTTTCCTGCTTAACAATTTTTCATGACTTATCTACGCATGCAAGATTTGTTCTGACAAACCGGCATTTTATTAAAATGTCTGCTGGGTTTGATTATCTTAAAAAGGAAAGAGTAGAATTGAATGAAACAAATGATTATATCAATTACAGTAGTATTTATCTATTAGACGTTAGTGATACATTGAACAACTATTATAATAATCGAATTGACAAAACAAGAGCGAGAGATTTCTTCCCGAAAGCAGAATAGCACTTTTTGCTGTCTTAATTAATTTGAAAAACGAACGTTCACAAATATTAACTTAACGTATCGTAGTTACTTAATAAGAACTTGTAAGCCAATTAGGCTATATAACTTTTAAACTAATGAAATACCTAATTGGAGTCTTTGATGAATCAAAACTTAACCTTGGCAAAGCCAGTTGGACAGGAAGATCCTTTGAAGATATTAAATTGTTCTTCGGTGATAAATTAAATGAGGATTGTAAGTACCCCCATTTTCGAACAGTTTAAAAATAGAGTTTTTCATTGTTACTTGTTGTTGACCTGTTGAACTGTGGTCAGGTTGAGGGTAGTTTGCGGGCCGGCAAGCTGTCCACATTTCAACAGGTATTCTCGCGGAGTCATGTTATTGAGCGCCTGGTGAGGTCTTTGGTTATTGTATTCTTCTATATACTCTTCAGTAAGCGCTTTTACTTGCCATAGATCCTCGAAGAGATAAGCATCGAGTATATCCCTTCGGTAGGTACCATTAAATCGCTCAACCCTTCCGTTTTGCATGGGTTTGCCAGGTTGAGTATATTGCAATTCAATTCCATTCTCTTTACACCAAAGTTCAAATTTGCTGCTAATGAACTCGGGGCCATTATCCATTCGTATTTTGTTTGGCTTGCCTCGAAGCTCAACCACTTGTGTCAATGTTCTTATGACTCTTGCAGCGGGAAGTGACGTATCAATTTCTATTGCCAGTACTTCTCGGTTAAAGTCATCTATCGCATTAAATGTTCTGAACTTTCTTCCGTTCAATAATGTGTCTTGCATAAAATCTATAGACCAGATCTCATTTGGTAGGTTAGCTTGTTCCAGTGGTTGTTTGATTCGAGCGGGCAAGCGACGCTTTCCTTTTCGTCTTAGGTTTAGTTTTAATAGTTTATAGACTCGATGAACTCGTTTGGGGTTCCATGGCTTACCGGCTCTTCGTAAGTATGCAAAGGTCTTAGGGAAGCCATGTGTTGGGTGCTTGTCTACATGCTCCTGAAGGGCAGCTATAACCGGCTGGTCATCTCTTTTTGACGCATAGTAGTAAACACTTCGAGGTATTCCCAATGCTTTACAGGCCCTGTGAACGGTCTTTTTGTATTCCGCCACCACTGTCTTTACGAGTTCCTTTTGCTCGCAGGGCCCCAGCCTTTTTTTGTTATGACATCTTTTAAGATCTGATTGTCTAAGCTGACATCTGCATACATCTTCTTCAGACGGCTATTTTCTTCCTCAAGCTCACGTAAACGCTTTAACTCGTTTACTTCAAGCCCGCCGTACTTACTCTTCCAATTGAAGAATGTTGCTGTGCTAATCCCGTTTTCACGGGCAATGTCTGAGACTTTCTTTCCACTCTCATGCTCCTTGAGCATGGAGATGATTTGGGATTCTGTAAACCGACTTTTTTTCATATTGACAATTTAAAGTTAGAGTTTTTTCTCTACTTTTAGATTGTCCGGATTTTGGGGGTACTTACAGGATTTCTGTAATACCGAGAAAGGCATTGCCTATTTCGCCACCGCAGCAAACAATTCTAAAAATGCATATGAAATCGAAATTCATGCTCTTATTTATCTTGTTGATAGTTTAACAGTTCAGTACACAATTAGCGGAGTATTGGATATTCCTTCTATCGAAATCCGGAACAAAGCACAGCGAATATTACGTGGTCAAAAGGTGCTCCCAAACGATAGAATAATTCCATATTTGAGTCTTTTAGACGATAATCAATTTCAAAAACTACTACGTCCAGGTACTTTAGCTGAAGAAATAAGGCTTTTGACCGAAAAGAACGACTGGCATGGAATACTTAAAAAGTTTGGGAGTCTAGATGATATCCGGCAATTTCCGGACATCTGGGAGGATGAATATGTATTAAGTGGGATCAGCTTTGCAACTGCAAAACTCTCTGAAACCTATATAAACTTACGGCATCAATTCCAGAAAGACGATGAAAAATTGAAGTTTTTAAAACAACAGAAACACTATCGGGAAATCACGGAGGCTTTAAGGAAACGTTGTGTGGAATTAAACCCGACTAACCCAACAAATTACTCAAATCTAGGCTACACGCATTATCAATATGTCCGTGAGTTAATGCACCCGGGTGGGAGACGAGATGGAAATGCGAAAGCAGAAGCCGAGAAGGCATTAGCGTATCTCAATCAGGCACTAGAAATCAATCCGGATCGCACTAATGATAACTACCGTAAAGGCCAACTACTCACGGAAATATTGCCCAAATTAATCCTTTTCTCGAAAAAAAGTGTCATCAATAAAGAAATACTTGAAGATGTTAATGCCAAAATAAAAGAAGGAATAAAATCATTTGAATCTGCGATAGCAACCTATTTGAAAATTCCGGATTCTGAACCTCAAAAAAGGAAAAGAGCATTTAAGGACTTCATTAAATGTAATTATGATGTGGCCAGGTCATATGCTGATTTAGTTATTAATGATTGGGATGAATTTGTTTTTTTACTGGGTTTAGATGCAAACATTACGACTACCGATGTTATCACCTTTATACCTGAGGATAAAGAGAATATCGATAAAGCCATAGATTTCGCAATGGAGGCAATTAGAAATGATTCGCCTAGCGCTACGTCTGCTTTTGAACTTCAGTCTATCATTGATGCCGCTTCACATGACGGAGTACTTGAGGGAGTATTTAAACTCTACAGTTTAGGAAAATACAACTTTCAAAAATATTGGATTCTTAGTGGTTACGGTCAAAAACCTAGCCCGGCTGCTGATATGGCAAGAAATAACGCTGAATACTTGCTTCAGGCGGCTCTTCATTTCCCCTGGCCAGAAGAAAAGCAAAAGAGTGATAAAAGTTATATAGCAGAAAGACTTTGCAGACTATATATTTCTAAAAAGGAGTACGAAAAGGCTATTGAAATTTTAGAGCCCTATATAAAACGAAGAACAGACTACTACATTCGCTATTCATTGGCGGAAGCCCTTATGCTTGCCGGCAAGTTTGAGGAGGCCCGGCATCAAATAAAATTGGCTTTAGAGGACGAAAAAGGAAATAAGGAATTATGGTTGGGTAATTTTTTAGATGCTGTCGCATTATTACGGGCAGGCCGGGTTCAAGATTCTAAAACAGAGCTTAAAAAGGCAATTGATGCTGCTTCTAAGGAAGGAAAACACAATATAGATACCCTACTTATCACCCAAGGTTATATTGCTATCAAGGAAGGAAATCGTGCAGAGGCTGTGGGATTTTTTAAAAATGCACTTGAAATCAACCCCTATAGGACCTCAGTTAAGAAGAGGGTTTAAGGATGATTTATTCCCGCTTTGAGTGAATTTTTTTTGAACCCGGCAGGAGAAACAGAGCGGGAAGAGACCATTTGTTGACGAGGTAATCTGCCTGCGACTGGTTTTACATTTATCCGCATTTCATTTTTCCAGACAGGCCAGTCGCGACCGGCCACTACCATTGTTATTCCTGTACCTCCCGCAATAGATGAGGAAGCTCCGGTTTCTCACTTAACGCTTGACTGTTCATCCTGATCCGGACCATCGTGCCAAAATCCGCATGAAATGGTGATCATATAATCATATGATATTGCCCCTCCGTTTTTTCCGGTCGCCTCCTATATTCCATTGATTTCACAGGAGCGAATGTTACACGAATACGGTTATAAAATACATTTGAAATGCTTGAATGAAATGTGACTTATTACCATTGCAATGGGATTTGCCAACAGCTGCAATTGTACTGCCGTCGGGAACAAGGAATAAGACAACCATCTTCTCACAGAAAATTGAGCGCTGATCATTCAAGAACTATCTAACCGAATAAACCAACACTCTTATATCATGTATTCAAAATTTTACAAACTGTTATCAGTATTTCTTTTGGGACTACTGATTTCCCGGCAGGGATTTGCCCAGTCCTGGGTCATGGTTGACCTTACCAATCCCGGTATTCAAACCTGGACTCCACCTGTGGGTTGCACTAAGTATTATGTCGAAGTCTGGGGAGGAGGTGCCGGCGGCAATGACAATTACGGTGGCGGCGGTTCAAGTTATTCCCGAAGCATTGAATACACAGATTTTTTTGGTCCGATAACAGTAGAAGTTGGGGCCGGAGGTTCCAATGGAGCTAATGGTGGTGTAAGTAAATTCAGGGCGTGTTGGGCTTATCCGGGAACGGGAAATGGGCAAACATCATGGGTTTATTATGGTGGGGAAATTGCTGTATCCTATTTTGGAGGTGGCGGCGGAGCTTGCTCCTATGTTTCAAGTCCATGGTGCAGTGCCAGAGGCGGCGGCGGTGGTGGTGGATCCGCTCTGCACAATAGTAACGGAATTTCAGGATCAGATGGTGTTACCTGGACTGACGGAATTTATGGTTTACCAATTTTTTGTTTTTCAAATAATGGGGCTGGTGGCGCCGGTTCGGGGTATGGTGGCAATGGTGGTCAACCCGGAAACTGGATTGGTGGCGGTGGCGGAGGTAATAATACCACTTTTCCAGGGCAAGGTCAGCCCGGTGCACACGGATTAGTGAGAATCTGGTATCAATGTAACGGAAACGCAGGTGTGATAGGTAATCCACATACAGTACCGAATCCGATTGAAAAAAACCCGGATTACATCACAAGTGTTTCATTGCCGAATCCCATTTCAGGCATCACTTATTATTGGGAATGGCGTCGGGTTAGTCAGACGAATTGGTCAACTGCACCCGGGTCTTCCAATAGCTCAACCTACGCAATACCTCAATTAACAGAAGACACTTACTTCAGACGGCGAACAAACTCATGTGGCCCAAATACATCAAATGAAGTACTGATAAAGGTATTTTCACAAGCAAACGGAAAATTAAATGGCACCATCAATGGCCGGGTAACCAGCTTGAACGGAACCGGGGTATCAGGTATCCAGATTACCGCTCAGAAATACAATGACCTGAAAGGAAGTCCTGCTTCAAAAACCTATGTGACTACAACGGATCTTGATGGCTATTATGAAATTCAGAATGTTTTCTATGGTGACCTGAACAATGGTGATTCCAGTCAGGTAGCCTTCAAAATCACACCTTATAAACTCAATCATACCTTCAGTCCGGTTCGCACAACCTCGCTTTCCAACACAAACCCTGTCAGAGTGAATCAGAACTTTACCGACAGTACCGTGTATGCGATTACCGGAAAAACATATCAGGTATGCACCACCTGCTGTGATCAAAACGGTGTTGCCATAGCGCAGGATACAGCCACACTCGACAGCGTACTGATTCATCGAAACGGAAACTACATCACCACCAGTGCTTATGTGAACCCTCCGGGTGAATACGGACGTTATGCCATCACCGTTGAAAACCCGGGCAACTACACCATTCAGCCAAATCATTTGGGTCATCAGTTTGTTCCCGCATCTACTATCGTAAACGTGCAGGACAACGTTTCAAATGTTAACTTCAAAGACACGACAACGAAGGAAATCTCCGGATATTTCCTCGCCGGCTGCAGCGATTATATCGGTACTGCTGTGTTGGAATTTGCAGATATACCGGGACTGGATATCAATGGTCAACCACGTCCTCCTGAATTCAGAAAACGGGTCACCACGAATCTGACATCCGGTTATTACAGTATACGCTTACCGGCGAGAAAATACAAAGTGAAAATGATCTCCTATACTTCGAATATACCTAACAACGGAGATCCGGATTTTATTTACGAAACTGATATAAAAGCTTTCTTCAATACCAATTACGACACTACCCTTTCTACGTCGGCTGTACCGACCGATTCTCTCATTCGTGATATCCGCTCCGGAAATGCCACTTTAAACCTCATCTATCAACGACCTCCATCAGTTGGTATGTATGGATTGGCAGACGCCTGCGGTCAAACCTCAGGAATTCCCTACCACTACCGATGGAAACAGGCAGAAACTAAAAACATCGGGTTTGTAGTTTATCAGGGTAGTCCGGCAAAATCCTGCCCGCTCTCTGTTGACTCCGTCCGTTTAAGCACCAACATTCATGTTGAAGATGTGAATGAAGAGTTCAACATTAAAGTAGTGAATGACACCGCAAAAATCACTCTGAAGGGAGGATCTCCTAATGTACTTCCTCCATACCATAAGGTGTTCAATGTTCAATATCATGATCAGTATGGCCGCGCAGCTGCACAGATCAACAAGAACATTGTTGTGACCGGAGTAAAATCTGATGTAGGATTTTTCACTACCGTATCTCCCGAACTTCCCTTGATGGTGGTGCATGATCCTCCCGGCGACTTAAGTTATAGTTCCTGGACAACGAGTGAAACAAACGAAACTGCATTACGCTGGAATGTAGGAACCAATCTTGGTCTGGAACGTTTTGCCACCGTTAAACTGGGCACACAGCTTGAAACCGGACTTGGCATATCTACAGATGCAAAATTCTGGGGCAGCGTTAATAACACCCTGAATGTAAACACCAGATTTGCAGGTGGAGAAGAGAGCATACTATCCACTACCACTACCCAAACCATAAACACCTCCTCTGACGAAGAGTTAAACGGTGGTGCCAGTGATATCTATATGGGAGGAGCTGTAAATCTGCTCTACTCCATTGCTACTGAAATTGCTGATTCCAGCACCTGTCTGATTGGGAAATCACGTAAACTACTGATTGCTCCTAACGGTTTTGCCACAACCTATTATTATACCGACGATGCTATTCGTAACACCGTTATACCTACGCTACAAACCTTTGTTGGCAACCCGGGAAATACACAGTCACAAAATGAAAACTACAGCAACCAGATCAGTCTCTGGCAACAAATTCTGGCTAACAATGCCATGAACAAGGCCAGAGCAGCTTTCGATCAGAATATTTCATTCTTTGGCAGCAGCGGACCTTTGAATTTCTCTACTACTTCTACTTCAACAAAGACGAGCAACTTTGATTTCAATCTGGAAATTGAAGAGTCTGTTGCTGTCGAACTTGGACTTGAAGTGGCAGGTTCCGGTGTTAATGGAGGAGTTACCGTACGGTTTAAACTGGAAACCGGTGTAAGTACCACCAATACCACCACCGAATCTACTACGATCGGATATACTCTGGATGATAACGAAGCTTCAGACAATTTCACCGTGAACGTGAAAAAAGATCCGGTGTACAATACGCCGGTGTTTGAAACAGTGGCCGGGCAATCCAGTTGTCCGCCGGAAGACAACACTTACCATCGGGATAACATGCAGTTCATTATTCCGGTTGATAATGTGAGTGGTGTTCCCGTGAACGGTGATGCAATATTCACGATGTCGTTAGGCAATCTGAGTCAGGATCCTTCACCCCGGACTTATCATCTTACTTTTGATCAAAGCAGTAATCCGTACGCCGCGACTGTATTAATTGGAGGAAGTCCGGTGATCGGTGGTATTCCGATTCCTTATACCATCAGTTCCCAGGGATCCGTAAATGTTACGGTGGTTGTAAGGAAAAACATTGCCAATACTATTTACTCCTACGAAGGATTGCGGTTTACTCTATCAGATGCCTGCGATGGTTCAATTTCGAAAACCGGAACAATCTCTGCCCACTTCGTATCTCCCTGCAGTCCGATTAACCTAGTCACACCGGAAAACAACTGGGTAGCCAGTTCGGCAAACAACAACAGTCTGCTCGTTCAATTTGACGGTTACACGCACGCCAACCTCACCAATATCACTCTTGAATATTCAACTACGGGCACCAGTAACTGGAACATTGGATTTCAGCGTGCACAAAGTCAGATCAACAATAGTATTAACGGCACTTCTGTCAACTGGGACATCAGTCAGTTACCGGATGGTGAATACAATCTGCGGTTAAAACTTACCTGTGCTTCCGGAACAATTTACTCCGATCGAGTATCAGGTATCATCGATCGCAGTGCTCCACAGTTATTTGGAGTTCCGCAGCCGTCGGATGCTGTTTATCATAACGGAGATATTATCTCATTCAGTTACACCGAAGACATCAACAATACCAACCTCTCAACGTCGATGGTCTCTATGACCCGACTGTCAGACAACAGTTCACTTCCAGTAACCATCTCAGGTTACAACAACACCATTGCCATTACACCACTGATCAACATCCTTCCATTCCAGGGTGACAGCATCAGAGTTGTTCTCGCGAATGTACAGGATCAGCGCGGGAACACGAAGAATACACCGGACACCTTATACTTCCGCGTGGCACCATTCATCCCGAATACCGGACCAAAAGCTGTTAACCTCTCGCTGGCCTTCAGCCCGAAATTTGAAAACGCAAGCGGAAACATGGTAGCTACGTTTACATTGAATGCGGCAGCAACGGTTAATACACGCATCAACTTCAGTTTAGGTGGTACAGCTACTTACAACGTGGACTACAGCATAGATTCTACATCAGCTGGTCGTATGACAGGAACACAAGGGTTTGTTATTATTCCAATGGGAGCTACTACAGCCACAGTGCAGATTGACCCTACGGCCGACACACTCTCTGAACCAGACGAAACTGTCAGTATCAATATACTGGAAGGTGGCGATTACTATCTGGGTTCACAACTCTTCAGCATGGCAACTATCCTGACCGACGATATCCGGCAGCCGGTGATCACTGCCTCCGGGTCAACAGGTATATGTCCGGGTGACTCCGTCATTCTGCATCTTGACACCTGCATCACCCGCCGGTATGCTGTAACCGCTTCAGGGTATAGCTCACAACAATCAGCATCTGCAGTACAGGCAACAGGTGCGCCCGATGTTTATCCTTCCTACGGTTCAAATGCAAACGCATGGTCATCGCTTACTGCTGATGGTGGTCGGGAATATCTGGAACTGAGTTTCGACCAACCATCTTCCATCAATTTTGTAGATGTATATGAAACCAATGCCCCGGGAGCAGTGGACACGATCTTCGTGAAAAACCCAAACAGCGGAGCATGGCTGGCAGTCTATTCTACAACAGCTTCTGCACAACCAGCCACTGCTCGGATACTGCATGCACTCTTTACGGCCACCACCTTCCCTGTATCACAGATCCGTATTGCGCTCAACTCAGCAGCAGTAGCCGGCAGCAATCAGATTGACGCCGTTGCTATCGGTGAAAGATATACCAGCATGCTTTGGTCCAACGGTTCCACAAGCCCGTCCATTACAGTAACCACACCTGGTGTCTATACTGTAGCAGCCGCAAATACATATGGCCTGAGCAGCGTTAGTGATCCAGTTACAGTCACTTTAAACTCAGTCAACACAGTATGGTATGCTGATACTGATGCCGACGGATACGGCAATACCGCCGTGACAACAGTATCTTGCCATCAGCCGCCGGGTTATGCCGGTCAGAGCAATGACTGTGATGATACCAACGCAGACATCCACCCCAACCATCCGGAAATATGTGACAATATTGATAATGACTGCGACGGTTTAACGGACAACGGACTCACATTTAACGATTACTATATCGACAATGATGGAGACGGTTACGGAACAAGAAATGCCATTATCAATTACTGCGCAACTCCGGTAGGTTATTCATTGTTCGATACCGATTGCGACGATGGTAATCCTTTAATCAACCCCATTGCAGCAGAAGTTTGCAATAGCATTGACGACGACTGCGACTCACTTATAGATGATCAGGATATCAATGTTTATATGACGCTCAGATGGTCACCAGATGCAGACGGTGACAGTTTCGGTGAATATGGTAATTATATTTTCAAATGCGTTGCGCCACCGGGTTATGTAGCAAATAATGATGATTGCGATGACAACAACGGGTATATAAACCCATCAATGGACGAAATCTGCAATAATATCGACGATAACTGTAACGGAGCAATCGATGCCAATGATGCCAATGTGATGGGTGCTTACGGTTTATATCCGGATACAGACGGCGATGGATTCGGCGACCCCTGGAATCTGCTGATCTCCTGCACCATGGAAGCGGGTTATGTACTTGACAACTCCGATTGCAACGACAACGACATAACTATTAATCCATCCGCCACTGAAGTATGTAATTCAATTGATGACAACTGCAACGGATTTACCGACTCTGACGACCCGGAAGTGCAGGGAGCACCAACCTGGTATGCTGATCTGGACAACGATGGTTTCGGAAGCGGTGCAACATCAGTAATCGCATGTTACCAACCTTCCGGATTTGTTTCAGACAATACAGACTGTGACGAAAATAATGCAGCTATCCACCCGCTGCAAGCTGAAGTCTGCAGCAATGGTATTGATGACAACTGCAATGGCGAGATCGATGAAGCAGGAGATTTATATATACAGCTTCAAGGGAATGCCACTATCTGTATTTATGACACTGTCACTCTTCAGTCGGTGTTCCCGGAGCCTCCTAAACGATATGCTACCAGCGTAGTAGATTTCAGTTCAGAATACAGTATTGATCTCTGGAATGCTGCACAGATTCTGGGGGCACCTAACGTATATCCATCGCATGGTGATATTCCATCTGCATGGGCCAGCCTAGACCCCGACAACAGCAGGGAACACATTACCATTGGATTCAATGATCCTCAACCTATAAATTTCATTGACATTTACCAGACATATAATCCCGGAGCTATTGACACAGTATATGTTAAAAACCCGAATACCGGTTTGTATGAAATTGTATACACTACAACTGCTGCGCCACAAGCTCCTGCATCCAGTATTCTGCATGTCACGTTCCCTACAACAAGCTTCAATGTATCCGAAATTCGCATCGCGCTGAACTCCGGAGCTGTTCCCGACTGGAATGAACTGGATGCTGTCGCGATTGGCACTCTTCCATCTTACCTCTGGTCAACCGGCGAAACGACTTCATCTATTTATGTAGGCGCCACCGGTACTTACAGTGTAACTGCCACCGTCAATGGTTGCCAGTCAACCAGTCCTCCCATCAACATTACTGTTATACCAGCACCGCTTGACTGGTATGTAGATCAGGATGGTGATAGCTATGGATTCGGAACTGTTTATCAGACCTCCTGCGCCTCACCCGGAGCCAACTTCGTAAACAACAATACCGACTGCGACGACGGCAACTCAGGTATCAATCCGGGAGCAACAGAAAACTGCACCAATGATATTGATGATAACTGTAACGGCATCATTGATACAGATGCCAACTTCTTCACGCTTTTTGCAGACAACGATGGTGATGGAGACGGCAACCCCAACGACAGTATTATTACCTGTAATCTGACACCGGGTTATGTGTTTATAAAAACCGACTGTGATGATAACAATGCCGCTGCAAACCCCAATCTTCCTGAAATATGCGGCAATGGAATTGATGATAATTGCAGCGGTCAGATTGACGAGAACAATGGACTCCATTTCAGCATGGATGATGACTATGTCTCATTCAACAATACATATCCTCCTTACAATGGCTCGATGACGATCGAATCCTGGATCAAGACGACCACAACCAGCGGAGATCGTGAAATTGTTGGCTGGACGGATACCAATCAAGGCCACTCTGTGGAATTCAGAGTGAGCAATGGACAACTCCAATTTGGAATCTGGGATGGAACCTCCTGGCAGGCAATAAACAGCTCAGCTTATGTAAATACAGGCGAATGGACACACGTAGCTGTGGTGAAAGACGGGAACGATGTACGTTTATACATTAACGGACAAGCGGACAACACTGGTACAAACACCAATACGATTACACCAACAACGTTCAACATCGGTGTTTCCAGTCTGGCATTACCGCCTTACACCGGTTATCTCTTTGACGGCAGTCTCGATGAAGTCAGAGTATGGAATACCGTACGAACACAAAGTGAAATTTCGGCTTCCATGTACGAAGACGTTTCATCTGCAGCCGGCCTGAGCGCATACTATAAACTCGACAACGGTACTGCAGGCGGAAACAACCCCAACGACACGATTGTATACGATGCCTCACCCAACAGATATCATGGCATTCTCTCCGGTTTCAGTTTAAATGGATCAACATCCAACTGGACCAACGGCGCTACACGCAAACTCTACCTCGATTCCGATAACGACGGATATGGAGTGGCAGGTAACTTTATAGAAAGCTGGTGCGCCACTGCTGGATACTCCGCTTATGGAACGGATTGCAATGATTCCGATCCTGCTATTCATCCGGAGTTACCGGAAATCTGCGGCAACGGCATTGACGATAATTGCAATGCCCTGACTGATGAAAACAATGCACTGGCATTCGACGGCAATGATTATCTTGAAGGTGAAATCAGCTCCCTTCCACAGGGAAATGATTCCCGCACACTCGAAGCCTGGGTTAAAACTACAAGTGATGGAGTCGTATTCAACTGGGGCACTATCAGTACAAACCAGCGTTCAGGTATGTTGGTGATAGGTGGTCGTTTATACTTTGTAGGCGAGAACAACGATGCTATCGGTAATATTTATGTAAACGACGGACAATGGCATCATCTGGCATTAACCTTCGATGGAAACATGCTGACCGGTTATGTAGATGGCGTACTTGATTTCACTACCAATAAAAACCTTTCCACTACCGGCACAACGTTGCGAATTGGCAGAAGAGCAGTACCTGAAGACGGAGAGTACTTCATCGGCACCATAGATGAAGTCAGGATCTGGAACACTGTACGGACTCAGCAGGAAATTATTGCAGGATCAGGTGGAGTTAATATGGCTAGTCCGGGCCTTGTCGCCATGTATAAAATGGATATCGGCTTACCCTCCGGCAATAACACTTCAATAAACCAGATTGCTGATGCTTCCAACATGAATCCGCTTCAGCTGCATGACTTCAACCTTAGTGACGGTAACACCACTTCCAACGTTGTAGGTACTGACCGTACACTTTATGCAGATGCAGATGGTGACGGGTATGGAGATCCCGGAAACAGCAGTACGACATCATGCGGTGAGGGATGGGTATTGAACAATACAGATTGCGATGATTCACAAGCTACCGTCCATCCTGATGCTACAGAAAACTGTGGAAACGGAATAGATGATAACTGCAACGGGCAGATAGACGAAGACTGTTGCAGTGGCATCTTTGTCACCAACACTCCCCTGTTTGAGAACTTCGAATCCGGAACACTCCCCTCAGGATGGACGGCAACCGGATTGTGGCATGTTTCCTCTGCCTGTACCGCCGGAACACCGGTTGACCCCGGAAACTGGGCATACTTCGGACAGGATAACACGTGCAACTTTAACAACGGCTCAACGGTTTCTGGTGATCTCATTTCACCGGTAATTCACATACCGTCGAATCCGCAATCAGCCGAGCTGATTTTCTCCTACCTGTACGGAGGAGAAGGTGGTACTACACCCAACGGATTTGACAATGCTTCTGTACAGATTAGTGTGAACGGCGGAAGCTACTCGGAATTACAATCATTGAGTACTACCGGCTCCTATGGTAATGCATGGTTGCGCTCAGTCATTAACCTCCAGCCATACGCAGGGAATGATATCACTTTAAAATGGAATTTTAATTCAATGGACAACTGGTTCAATGAGTCCATCGGACTTCAGGTGGACAGCGTAGCCGTTTCGATCAGCGAATGTTCAACAGGAGGCACCTTACAGTTGAACGCCTTTATTCAGGGATTCTACTGGGGTGGCGGACAACTTGCACCTGCTTTGTTGAATTCTGGCATCGGAAGTGATATCATGGTTTGTGACTCTATTCAGGTCGAGATACACGACGTACTTTCTCCATCAACAATTCTGTATTCGGAGAATACGATCCTCAGTACTACGGGAGAAGCCAGCATAACTATTCCGCAGACCCTCTTTGAACAACAAGGTTACATAGTCATCAAACACCGTAACGCAATTCAAACCTGGTCAAATCCGGTCAACCTTACTTCTTCCATGATTTATGATTTCACTACGGCGAGTACGCAGGCCTATGCAAATAATCTGACAGAAGTTGAGCCAGGTGTATGGGCCTTGTTCAGTGGTGATATGGCTCCACAAGATGAAGTTGTTGATTTTATCGATCAAATCATGCTGGATAATGATGTAGTGCAATTCAACTTTGGATATATTCCCACAGATCTGAATGGTGATGGTGTTAGTGATTTCGTGGATCAGATCATATTGGATAATAACGTATTCAATTTTGTAAGTTCATACCATCCATATTAAATCTGGCCAGCTAAAATTTCAATGTAAAAACGGATTACCTGACTACAGGTAATCCGTTTTTTTTTCGAATTCAAACCAGAGGTTTGTTACTACGATAATATGCTGTAGTAAATCTTGTTAATAGTCCTCATGAAGGATTTATCATCCCTATTGTAATCATTCACTTTGATAGCCCGGATTCCTGTCATACCCGTAATGTTTGTACGATTAAAGCAAACAGGCTGCATTTCACTAATTAAATGGTAAATTATCTGTTCTGATCATGATCGCATTCTTAACTATAAAATAATCTGGGTTTCTACATTAGAAAATTCACACCCGGGAAAATGAAAAAACTATCATCTTTCCCCATTTTTGGTTAATTTACTCTTAAAAATGCCCGAAAAAGGGTACAAATTCCATTGATTAAAGATTCAATTCCACCCGCATAGGGGATAAATCAGACTACCGTACTATTGCACAGTATTTTAGTTTTGCATACCTTGCGATGATGTCCCGGTTCAACCCGGAACGCGCTGAAATTGAAACAATAAACATCTTAATAATCAACATGAAAGCAACCCCAACCCTGCTTCACGTCATCCGGTTTTTATTGATCTGCTTGTTGCCTTTATCGTCACTGGCACAAACTTCAATAACCGACTACGTGCTGTTTTCCGGCAATGGAACTGTTCCCGGTGCAACCTCAGGAACTCCGGCATCGCCGGGCTATGCCACACAACTTGGATCTTCTGCCAAAATCAATGGCGGAATTGTTGGTGCTACCAATCTGGTTCAGACAACAGGTAGCGCTCAGATTACCGGGTCCATCCGTACCAATGGGAAAGTGGTGCTGAGCAACAGCAACAAAGTAACCGGAGTGATCATCGCAGGCAATTCTGCAGCCGCAACAAAAGCAATTCAGATTGGCTCCAGTGCGAACCTGGGCGGTAATATCGATGGTAATGGTAGCGTTTCCGTCACCAGCGGTACTGTAAGTGGACAAGTAACCATTCCTACAGGAAAAACTTATACGGGTCCAACACCTGTTGGCGGAATCGTGTACGGAACGCCTGCCAGTCCTTCGCTTCCTGCCTTACCTACTCCGTCTGTATTTCCGGCTGCAGGTTCTACCAACGTAACTTCAACCACAACAATTTCTCCGGGCGCATACAACAACATGTCGCTGACCGGTAACAAAACAGTTACGTTCAATGGTCCCGGAGTTTATGTATTCAACTCCATCAACAACTCAGGTAGCTGCAACACTTTCAAGTTCAATTTCCAGAACAGCACCACTGGTGTATTCAAAATCTATATCTACGGCACAGCAAATCTGGGCAAGAGCGGATCAACCATGATCAATGGAGGAAGCGCTTCCCGTATCTTCTATGAGACAAAAAGTACTGCTGCCATCGCCTTTTCAATCGCTAACGGATCTACTTCTGCGCCTTCCCGCCTCGATGGAAACGTGTATGCTCCATATGGTGCCATCAATATCGGTTCCGGTACCGGCTGTACTGCACTATACGGTTCTTTGTGGAGCGGCACACAGGTAAATATCTGCAGTGGTGTTACCATAAACTATATTGCACCTGCACCACAATGCACGACGCCTACTGCCAACGCAGGTGCTGATCAGGTGATCAACTGTTTGTCTTCTACTGTTCAGTTGAATGCTTCAGGTTCTACGGCCGGTGTTACTTACAGCTGGACAGGCCCCGGAATCGTTTCCGGCGCAACAACTGCAACTCCTGTTGTTAACGCTGCAGGGACATACACCGTTACAGTAAACAGCAACGGTTGTACTGCATCTGATCAGGCTGTAGTAACCGTTAACACAACTGCTCCCGGAGCAGGCGCATCTGTTTCCGGAGATATTACCTGTTCGAGTTCAACCGTTCAACTTCAGGGATCTTCTGCAACAGCAGGAGTGAACTACAGCTGGGCCGGGCCGGGCGTTGTATCAGGCGGGAATACTGCCAATGCAACTTCTAACGCAACAGGAAACTACACAGTAACTGTTACCAATCCAGTAAACGGATGTACATCTACTGCATCTGTAAGCGTTAACAGCAACTTCGCTGCTCCGGATGCAGATGCAGGTCCTGCCAATGCACTAACGTGTACCATTACCGAAGTTTCCCTCAGCGGATCATCCTCAACTCCAGATGCTGAGTTCACATGGGCAACTTCAGGAACCGGAAATATTGTAAGCGGCGCCAATACCGCCACCCCACTTATTAACGGATTAGGAACCTACTATCTCACAGTAACTCATCCCACCAGCGGATGTACAGCTACGGACTCCGTGGTGATTGAAGAAGGCCCATGCATCCTTCCTTATTATACTCCATGTCCGGGAGGAAAAATCAGCGATGTACTGGGCTGCGAACTCAGCTCACTCTTCCAAAACTATGTCGTTGGTTCCGACACTATCAACGATGTTTATTTTTTCCAGGGTGACAGCGTATACATTGAAATCATCACCATCGAAGGGCAAACACAAAACGTATTTAATCTGGTTTACAATACAGCAGGATATGGTTTAACCGATACGATTCCGAACGGATTGAATCCCCTTATCCTCACCGGGAAGTACCCGATTGCTAATCTTGGGGCACTCTCTGTAGCACCGGCAGTGAACATGATCAATTATGTACGTCCTGTTTACCCTTCTATTCAGAACAGCGGTATTACCGAAACACAGGGCGATATAGCCCAAGGCACCAATACCGTTCGCGAAGGCTTCAACGTAGATGGTAACGGTGTAAAAGTTTGCGTACTCTCTGACAGCTACAACAGCATTCTCGGAAGTCCTGCATCTACTGATATCGTAAACGGCGATCTTCCCGGAGCAGGCAATCCTGAAGGCCATACTACTCCGGTAGATATCATCAAAGAATATCCCTACGGACAACGAAGTGACGAAGGTCGCGCGATGTTACAGATCGTTCACGATGTGGCTCCGGGAGCATCACTCGGCTTCCGCACAGGAACCATCAGCGAAGGCGATATGGCGCAAGGTATCATCGAATGTGCACAAAGCGGTTGTGATGTGATTGCAGACGACATCACCTGGCTCACTTCCCCCTTCTTCCAGGACGGTGTATTGGCAAAAGCCATCGACTCCGTTACCGCTATGGGGGTATCCTACTTCGTAGCTGCGGGTAACTTCGATTCTAAATCCTATCAGCACCAATACGTGCCTACAACTGCACCATTCGGCATGGCAGGAACAGCGCATGATTTCGGTGGTGGAGATAATCTGCTCAGCGTTACACTTGCTCCGGGCAGCTACACCATTGTACTGCAATGGCAGGACTCCATTTACTCACTCGGACAAACATCCACCGGATCACTTACCGACTACGACATCTATCTCACCAACCAGTACGGAACACAATACTTCGGTTTCAACCGTAACAATATGGGCGGCGATCCGATCGAAGTGCTTCCATTCATTGTACCGGGCACCAACCCGGTTCAAGCCAACATCGCTGTGATCCGAGCTGCCGGTTCAGTAAATGCCAACATCAAACTGCTGGTATTCCGCGGTGAACTCAGCTTCAACGAGCACGCAAACGGTAAATCCACCATCGTTGGACAAGCAAACGCAGAAAACGCAATTACGGTAGGTGCAGTGAACTACTTCAATACACCAGCCTATGGAGTTAACCCTCCTGTTGTGCAAGACTTCTCCTCACGCGGTGGTACACCGGTTAACGGCATCGTTCGTAACAAGCCAGACATCATTGCACCCAACGGCGGAAACACAACAGTACAAATGGGCGGACCCAATGTGGACGGAGACCTCTTCCCGAACTTCTTCGGAACATCCGCTGCGGCTCCACATGCTGCAGGTGTTGGTGCTCTGCTCATCAATGCCAAACAGAAATTCTACGGGGACGATCTGGATCCGGCAGGACTCAAACAACTCATGACTTCCACCGCCCTTGACATCGATGCTCCCGGTTTCGACTTCAACACCGGTAACGGATACATTCAGCCTTATGCCTCCATGCTCACTTTTGCTGCTCCTACGCCGCAGATTACAAGTCTGGGATGGGACACCACCATCACTCCGGGAACCATCACCTTCACCAGTACTGTTGCAGGTAATTTCTTCACCACACAATCCGTAGTGATCTTCAACGGCGATACGTTACCGACCAACTTCATCAACTCTTCGCAGATCTCGGCGCTCATTCCGCCCTTCTTCGGAAACTATCCGCTTTACATCTATACACCTCCGATTGTACCCTTCCTCAACGATGGCGGTAATTCGGATACGTTATACTTCTTCTCCACTGTAAAGAAAGATGTGAAGATTGTAGCCGACAACAAAACCAAGCGCTATGGTGAAGCGATGCCTTCATTCACTTATCAGATTTATGTAGATGATGTTCCCCTGGACAGTTCAGGTCTCACCTTCGCTGATCTCGGTTTGAATCCGATCACGTTCAACTCCTCTGCAAATGCGCTCTCCAATGCCGGCTTCTATTTCATCCAGCCACAATCATCTGTTGTTGATCCCGGTTATGAAACCTTCTTCAACTACGCATATGAGAATGGCATCCTCACCATTGAAAAGATGCCGCTGGTGATTACTCCAAATGATACCACACTTACCTATGGTGATAAAATTGAAATCAACACATTCAGCTATCAGATTGACCAGACGAATGTAAACCCGGGAGATCTGCCTGTTATCCTTAGCGGAATTTCAGCCGATCACCATCAAAACATTGCTGATCAGCTGGCATTGATCAATGCACGTGCACTCGTGAACGGAAGAGCACTCGTGAACAGTGATCTTACCAACCTGAGCGCTCTTGTCAGTGCCCGTGCGCTGGTAAATGCAAGAGCATTGGTGAATGCCCGTGCACTTGTAAACGGCACTACCGAATACGACACCACCTTACTGGTCGATGTGGCTACTGCTTCCATCTTCAACTACCAAGACGATCCTGATACTGCGGCGCTGGTGAGTGCGAGAGCCCTCGTAAATGCCCGTGCACTGGTGAATGCAAGAGCGCTGGTAAATGCAAGAGCATTGGTAAACGGACGCGCACTGGTAAATGGTTCATCCCTCGTGAACAGTTCCAATACCGGCGATAGCAGCACCAGCAACTCGAATGTAGCTGTCATCATCGACGAAGACGATGTAGATGCTCCTGCCAATGATACACTCTACGAATTCAAAGGTATCAATATGATTACCGGAACCTGGGTGGGCACACACGCTATTGTACCGGCAGCCTTTCTCAGCAACAACTATGAGATCAGCTACGGAATCGGTAATCTTACCATTTTACCGGCTACTCTTACTGTGACAGCTGATAACAAAACCGGAACGTATGGAACACCTGTTACATATACCTCTTCCATCACCGGATTCCAGTACGATGATACGCAAGCCAGCGTAGTAGCATCAGGTCCTTCCTATAGCATTCTGCAAAACGGATCACCGGTGAGTGGAAATGTTCCAGCAGGAAACTTTACTATTCAGCCGGGCAATCTACAGTTGATTGCTCCTGCTGACTATATAGTGAATTATGTTTCCGGCAACCTGAATGTAAGCAAAGCCACATTGACGGCAAAGGCAGATAACAAAACGCGTGCGTACGGTGATCCGAATCCGGCCTTCACAATTACTTATACCGGCTTCCAATACAATGATGACGCAGCTTCCATCACTCCTCCTGTAGCCAGTACTACTGCAACTGTGAGCAGTCCGGTTGGGAACTATCCGATTACCCTCAGCGGAGGAAGTTCGAACAACTACGACTTTGTATTGCAAAACGGCACACTCTGCATTACCAAGGCAAATCTCACGGTGACTGCTGATCTGAAGTACATCTTCAAAGGACAGTCGCTTCCTGCCGGCACCAGCACCATTACCGGGTGGAAAAACAATGACCAGAACACCATCACTTCAGGTCCGACTTATTCATTCCCGAACAGTTGCAACCTGAATGCAGGTGTATATACGATTGGCGTTTGTTGCCTGAACTTCCCGAACAAGAGCAACTATAGCATCACCTACAATACCGGAGTCCTCTATGTAAATCCGAAAGGCACAGGTGCCAAGAAAATTGTTCCTGCACTCGTATGTGTTGAGCCACTTATTGGTGACCCATCCGGATTTACGTATAAAGCTAAATTCAAGTACACCAACAGTAACTCAACCGCTGTATATATTCCGGTTGGTTCCAGCAATCAGGTGACAACCGCCGGAAGCTTCTCCGGAATTCCTCCGATGGTATTTAATCCGGGAACAGGTTACTTCTACGTATATTTCAACGGCCAGCAGATTACCTGGACAGTGAAAAGTTACTACGGCAGTACACTTTCTACCGTTACGGCTTCCGCAAGTTCCTCTTCTTCACCATGCAATGTATCAGCCAGGATGCTTGAAGAACGCTCCGTTGAAACAGAGTTGTTCCCGAATCCTGCGGGACAGCAATTCAGTATCCGTGTACCAGCAGGTACTTCTTTACCTACTTCTGTTCAGTTAACCGATGTGACAGGTCGTCAGTTTGAAATCAGCCACAGCACGCATTACAACTCTATGGAGTTTAACTCCGCAGCACTTCCAAACGGAATGTACTTCATCACGCTGTACTTCGAAGACAAAACTGAGGTAATCCGTTTCATCAAAGAATAAACAAAATACATCTGACAAAAGAGGCTGTCTCAAAAGGGCAGCCTCTTTTTATTACCAGATAAACGGCAGCAGCCGATAGGTCCTTTTAGAATAATCAACATATCCGGGAAACTTTGCAAGCAGTAACTTTTCTTCCAGCTGAATTTTCAATATCAATACGATCATCAATCCTATCCAGATAGAATACGGCCATAATTGCGGCGTGTGAATGATGCAACCCAGGCAAAACAACAACACAGCCGTGTACATCGGATGACGAATTACTGCATACACACCGGAAGAAATCAATTCAGCTTCCTTATGAGGAGGAGGAAAAATACTGAACCTGCTTTTTCGCATCGCCATAAGAGCAGCAAATCCACACAGAGCAGATAAACCGATCAGTATCCAGCCAGTTAAAGAAATACCAACATCAACGCCCACTTTCAGCAGACCGGCAATCGCTGAAAACTGAAGAAATACCAACACTTTTCCTTTCCTGCCGGTATCCATTACTCCTGCTTTTGGATTTTCATGGTGGTAGTCTGTTTTCCGTCGGTCACTTGTAAAACATACATCCCGGCGGAGAGTCTGGAAACAGCGAATTCTTGACGATAAGAAAAAGAACCTTTGTAAATTTCCCGGCCTTGTAAATCAAACAACGACCATAACATTTCTGATGAGTTGCACGCTGTGATTGTTACCAGATCCTTTGCCGGATTCGGATAAACAGACACAAGGGCTGGGGCTGCCTGTTCAGCAATACCCACCGAAAGATCAGACAATTTATAGAGCAGAAAATCGCGGTTCAAACCAATGGTATCATAAGCTGCCGATGCATAATAGATCGTGTGATTGTCTTTCTGAACGAGATCAATATCATCAAAAGTCATAGAATCCGGTAATGCCAGCAATGCTGTTTGTTGCAATTGGGAATTAAATCGTAAGAGATGTTTAACATAATTCCCGGAAGCATTTCCGTTGGTCACATAACCTAACGACACCATACCGCTACTGTCCATTACCTGCGACGATATATTACCAAACATCACCGGACTTGCATTTACTGCTGCCTGTGCCGATAAAGATCCGTCGACCGTTCTGAATCTGCGAAGTTCACCGCTGTATTGCCCATTCATCCCACCGCTCCATTCATTGGCAGAAACAAAAATTGAAGTATCATGAACCGACATACTCACCGGGTATAAATCGTTAGCTATTGTCTGATAAACGAACCACAACTGATTAAAGGACGAATCAATACAATGCACACCATACGAACTGACCCCTGAGGTACCTCCGCCACGAGCATCCAATAAATAAATCCGATTGCCGGAAGACACTGCTTTTACAATCCGGTTATCATTTGCATCGTTGATCACATACGAACCCATACTATTCCCATTCAGATCATACCGGTAAATTGCAGCATGCGCAGGAAATCCGGATGCACCTGTGATACCATGCAACAATAAAGAACCATTTTCATAATGCACCACCTGACCCTGTTGTAAACCGGCTATAATCTGATGAAACACCTGATTGCCGGAAGGTGTGTACTTTGTCAGAAATCCTTTGAATGCCCCATTATAAATATATCCGGTCATGTAAATATTATCGGAATCGTCCACACCAACAGAAATACCTCGATCATACTGATTGGAAGTTCCATCAATAGAATCCTCCCAAAGTAATGAACCGGAAGACGAATACTTCAAGAGCAGAATATCGGCCACATTGTTCGCATTGAAACCTTCTCCGGTGACTATCAGATTTCCGGCATGATCAACCACTGCACCGTAGGGACGCTCCGTGCGATCGCCGGAACGCGCAAACACTTCACTCCACATCAACTGGCCGGAGTCATCGTATTTCAGGATCAGCATATCGGAACGCTGAAAGGATGGATTAAAGGTATAACCGATAGTATAAACACCACCTGCGGGATCCGGCACCAGCAATGAACTGATGTCGTTGCTATGCCCGGAATCATCGTAGTGTTTGCGCCATTGCATATTCCATTGTGCTTTTGCAAACAAACTGATCAGAATAAGTACAAACGTACATTTCATTGATTTCATAATGCGGAATTAGAAAAACTAAGGTAGAAATAGAAAACTGAATCCCCGCATTACTTGACAACCAACCGGATTTTATTGACAAAAAGAACCAGATGACACATGAAACCGCATCGCACAAACCTGTTTTACAGCAGCTTACACTTATAATAAGCAGCTGCAGGCTTTTGTCCGGCTATGGTCTGCCGTCTCGTATAAAAAACAATTATCTTTATCCATCCGCATCAAACCCTGCGGAGGGAACTCTTACGATGAAACGCGTCCTGCTGATTTTATGGCTGGTTGTGTTTTGCGCTGGCATTGGATCAGCCCAAAGCACGATGGATAGTTTGCAGCGTCTTCTATCGAAAGCACCCGAAGACACCAACAAAGTCAACCTCCTGCTTGAACTCAGTAAGGCCAATTTCAGTGATGCGCCTGACGAAGCCATCAAATACGCTGAAAAAGCCAAGGCTCTTTCTGAACAACTGAACTACAAACGAGGCATTGCGCTTTCTCTGAAAAACATCGGTCGCTCCTATTACACCAAGGGCGACTACATTCAAACACTTGATTTCTGGAACCAGTCGATCGCTGTTTTTGATTCCATCGGAGACAAAGGCGGAGTAGCTAACCTGCTCAGTAATCTCGGCGCTGTATTCTTCAACCAGGGCGACGATGCGAATGCGCTCGACTACTACCTGAAATCACTGAAGCAGGCTGAAGAAATCCACGACACACTTCGGATCGTAACCACCTGTATCAACATTGGCGCAGTGTACTTCAACAAGAAGGCGACATATGGCAAGGCGAAGGAATTTTATCTGCGTGCGCTTCCGCTCAGCGAAATCATCGATGATCAGGACGCGATCGGAACGGTGACAGTCAATCTGGGAGAAATCTACCTCGAGAACAACGATCTCGACACGGCACAACTTTATTTCGAGAAATCACTCAAGGCATTCGAAGGGTCGGAGAACATTCCATACACGCTGATCAATCTTGGAAAAGTGTACCTGAAGAGAGGCAATTATAACAAAGCTGTCGAATATCAGCAACGCGCCTACGATTATGCCAAAGGCATCGACTCAAAAAACGACATGGCTTTGGCATTGATTGGACTGGGTAAAACAAAAATTGCACAGGGAAATTACTCCGCAGCCAAAGACAATTTCCTGGAGGCAGAGAAATTATCAGTAGAAATCGGGGCCAGTTATCAGCTCAAAGACGCCTATCAGGGCTTGAGTGAATCGTACGCAAAACTCAATGACTTCGGCAAAGCATATAAGTATCAGGATCTGCTTTTGAGTATTAAGGACACACTTTACAACCTTGACATTGAGAAGAAACTCGGCGTTCTTCAATTCACTTTCGATATCGGCAAGAAAGAATCGCAGATTAACCTTCTTACTAAGGACAAAGAAATACAGGAGCAGGAAATCAGGCGACAGAAAATCGTGCGCAACAGCTTCATTGGTGGATTTACCATCGTACTCATCTTCGCGGCTGTCTTCCTCAAGCAACGAAACCGTATCAACAAAGAGAAAAAACGCAGCGAAGAATTATTGCTAAACATCCTTCCGGAAGAAACAGCCGAAGAGTTGAAAGCTACTGGTACAGCCAAAGCGAAGAGCTTCGACATGGTGTCGGTGATGTTTACCGATTTCAAGAATTTCACACAGGCCAGCGAAAAACTCAGTGCGGAACAACTGGTTGATGAAATCAATTACTGTTATTCTGAATTCGATAAAATCATCACGAAGTACGGTCTCGAAAAAATTAAAACCATCGGCGACAGTTACATGTGTGCCGGCGGACTTCCCGTCCCCAATAACACCCATACGGTTGATATCATCAAGGCCGGGTTGGAAATGCAGGCCTTTATTATCAAACACAAAGAAGAACGTCTCAAGGAGGATCTCCCCTATTTCGATTTACGCCTCGGGATTCACACAGGTCCCGTTGTAGCCGGTATCGTAGGGATTAAAAAGTTCGCTTATGATATCTGGGGAGATACAGTGAACACGGCGTCCCGGATGGAAAGCAGCGGTGAAATCGGGAAAGTAAATATCAGCGGCACTACGTACGAGCTGATCAAAGAGAATTTTGTTTGTACACACCGTGGTAAGATCCAGGCCAAGAACAAAGGTGAAATCGATATGTATTTTGTTGAGAAAGCTGTTGCCTGATTATAGTCTCGAGAACAACTCCATCAGCCCCTCTTTTCGTTGCCGCGCCACCGTTATATTGCTTTTATCGGACATGATCAGATAGCCTCCGCTGTCCTTGGCATATTTTACGATATGATTCAGGTTCACCAGATGCGACTGATGCACGCGGTAAAACGGATACTCCGCCAGCGACTCCTCGATCTGCTTCAGCGTTTTTGTGATTACAATTTTATCTCCCGACTGTAAAAAGATATACGTGTAATTACTGTCGCTTTCGCAGCGTACAATCTGATCTACATTCACAAAAGAAATTCCTTCATTGGTGGGTAATGCGATTTTTCGTGTACTTGTCATCTGCTCGCTGAACAGGCTGATCAGCCGGTCCATCTTCTCTGAATCTTCTTTCCCAAACCGTTGGCGGGCTTTCTCCACAGCATTGACCAGATCGAACTTTTCGATCGGCTTCAGCAGATAATCTACCGCGTTTTCCTTGAAAGCCTGTAAGGCAAACTGATTATAGGCCGTAACGAAAATGACAGCGAAAGAAACGGGCTTCAGCCGGCTCAGTAATTCAAAAGCGTTCATGCCGGGCATTTCAATATCCATAAAGACGAGGTCGGGTTGCAGCGCCTGGATTTTCACGAGTGCATCCGCCGATGAATTACAGATGGCCGTAACCTGCACCTCCGGGCAATAGGTTTCTACCTGCCAGTGCAGGATATCCGTACAGGATATTTCGTCATCCACAAGAATAGCTTTCATATTGAAATTTTTTTAAGCCGCCTTTTGAACATCCAGCCACAGCTCCACACGTGTTCCTGCCGGAGCATGCTGTTCATCGTAAAGGTCGGTAATTTGTAATCTGTTCTGTTTACCCTCCAGGAGATGGATTCTGTCGCGCGTGATCTGCGTCCCGAATGATTTCCGGGATCCATGCGTCTGGCTCCGCAGCGTTGCCGCCTTCTCCCTGCCGATACCGTTATCTTCAATCACACAATGCAACACCAGCTGTTCCTCCTGCCGGATGCTGAGCGACACCACCCCTTTACCTTCCTTGTTCATCAACCCGTGCCAGATTGAATTCTCGATATACGGCTGGAAAATCATCGGAGGAATGGAGATGCCGGAAAGATCTATCCCTGACGATACATCCAGGCGAAAATCAAACTTATGATCAAACCGCAACATCTCCAGTTCAACATATAGTCGCAGGGATTCCAGTTCATTCGACAGGGGCACTGCAGAAGATTTAGAATTTTCCAGAATCAAACGCATCAGTTTGGAAAACTTCACCAGATAATCGCTGGCTGTTTCCTTGTCGCTGCGGATGATATAACGATTGATGGAGTTCAGGGCATTGAAGATAAAATGCGGATTCATCTGTGCCCGCAGAGCCTCCATTTTCATTTCACTCAACTGATGAAGCAAGCGATGTTTTTCGTTGTCCATCTTCCTACGCTGACTGATACGAAACTGAATAAATGAAAAAACAATCAGAGAAATTACCACAACTGAAATAATAAGAATGGCTGCTTTCTCCGCACGCTGGCGGTCGAGTTCACCCTTTCGGACCTGTTCGTTTAACCGCAACAACTCCATTTCCTTTTGCTGATTGATTTGTTCAAGCATACTTTTTTCAAGCAACGCTTTCTGCTCCTTGAGCTCCAGATCACGGATCCGCTTTTCCTGCTGCAGGATTTCTATCTGCGACTCCTTCACTTTCACCTCCTGATATTTACCGGCAATCAACGCATTTTTCCGTTCCAGATCAAGCTGTGCGATCTGCTTATCAGCGAGCAACTGTTTTATTTCTGTTTCCTTTTTTGCAGTTTCGTACTTCTCTTTCAGGTTATTTAATGTTTCAATCCGTTGCAGACTCTCCAGTGAATCATTCAACTGATAATACTGAATAAAACTGCCATATGCTTTTGCCGAATCGCCATAAAACTCCCAGAACTCCTTCAATACCCGATACCCTTCTTTCAGCCGGCCGGGTTCTTTTAGTTCAGTAGCGATGGAAATTCCTTTGTTAATAGCTGCCAGACCATTTACCTTATCCTGTTTATAGCCAAGCAGAAGTCCATAGTTTAGTAAAGCCCGGGCATACCAGGTACGGAAACTTGTTTTTTCACTTAAAGAAACCGCCTGCTTCAGACAGGTTTCAGCAGAATCCAGTTGATGCAGATCCATGTAAACACATCCCAGCGATATCAGCGATGTAATCTGGCGAATGGATACGTTAAAACGCCGGTCATATTCCAGAGAGATATGATAGAAATAAATGGCCGAATCGAGTTGCCGGTTGTCGAAATAAATATCTGCCAGCTTCGAGTACGCACTACCCAGGCTGACTGAATCTCCGGTTTGTTTACGAATATTCAGTGAGCGATAGGTGTACAGCAGGGCATCATCATATCTTTTCAGGCTGCGCCGGTACAGATTTCCAATATTTTCCAGCGTATTGGAAAGTGATTTATAGTTTCTATATTTTTCATTTACATCCGCAGCCAGCTGATACTGTGTCAATGCCATCTCGGGATTGCCCTGACGATCATAAACAATCGCTTTATTATTAAAGGTAGCCGACAGCGAAACGGTATCATTGTTCATCAAATAAAACTTCTCCGCCTGATTGAAATAATATAGCGCAGAATCATACTCACCCTTATTCACAAAATTATTTCCAGTGCTGTTTAATGAACGTGCTGCATTATTTAACTGACCAACCTGTTTTGCCAGCAGGAATCCCTGCTTGCCCCAGAAAATGCCGGAATCAACATCCGAATTCCGGTAATAAAAACTGATATCTGCCATGGCCCTCGACCGGAGGCTGTCGCCGGAATCCGAATGAATCAACCTTAACAATGAATCACGAAAAGCACCGGACTGTGCCAACAACTGAAAAGGCAGCAGAAATAAACCCGTCAGAAACAGGCTAGCTATATTCCGGTAACGTATCAGTTTTTCAAACTCCATTTGGATGCACTTCTCCCGAATCCGTAAATGTACTTAGCCACCCAGTAATATCCACTGTAAATTAGTATTTAGTTGCAAAATTTAGCAGTTGGAAGATCCATTGAGAATTGACTTTGATCACAGCGATTGGAAACTTTTCAAAGCCTTCGGGAAGTGCACTTGTTCTCTGCTTTTGCCAACCTATTGTAATTCAGCTTCATGACCCTATTAATAGTATCAACCTAAACAACATTATGGGCAGAGGAACTTTTCAGGCCTCCGCCTCTCAAATCTGATTTCCAACTAAATTTGACGCACTATGGGACCTATCTCCTTACTGATCCTGACCCTGGCCGCCATCGTATTTTCTGCTGGCGGCATATTGGTTTCTAAACTATTCGTAAAAGGCTCCTTCAATCCAAGAAAAGGTGAGCCGTACGAATGCGGCATTCCGACCATTGGCCAAACCTGGCTGCAATTTCAGGTGGGCTATTACCTCTTCGCACTGGTATTCCTGATTTTCGATGTCGAACTGGTGTTCCTGTATCCCTGGGCAACAGTGGTGAAAGAAATCGGGTGGATGGCCTTTGTGGATATTCTGATCTTCTTCTTTATTCTATTCCTGGGCTTCCTCTATGCCCATAAGAAAGGCGCGTTGAAATGGATGTAAATCAAAACAAAACATTATTCCCCGGCACCGTACATGAAGTACCGGGCGGTGGAGTTATGCTGAGTAAGCTTGACGATGTGATCAACTGGGCTCGCTCGAATTCACTCTGGCCGCTAACGTTCGCTACGAGTTGTTGCGGTATTGAGATGATGTCGGTGGCAGGTGCCAAATACGATTTCTCACGCTTCGGGTTTGAAGTAGCAAGAGCAACGCCACGTCAGGCAGATGTGATCATCATTGCCGGTACGATTGTGAACAAGATGGCGCCGGTACTGAAACGCCTCTACGACCAGATGGCAGATCCGAAATATGTAATTGCGATGGGTGCCTGTGCGATCAGCGGTGGACCTTTCTTCTACAATACATACTCGGTGGTGAAAGGTGCGGACCATGTGATTCCGGTTGATGTGTACATTCCGGGATGTCCGCCCCGACCCGAAGCATTGCTTCATGCCCTGCTGACGCTGCAGGAAAAAATCAAGAGCGGAAAAACCCGCGAACAAATCAGAGAAGCACGACCGGAATAAGCGACTACGATGACAAACGAAGCACTCAAAGAAAAACTCACCGGCATGATTCCGGAAGCCGCTTTTGAAGAAGGCACGGAATGGCTCACGCTGAATACAGGCCCGGAGGGATTCCATCCGCTGATGGAAAAACTGCGCAACGAAAGCGATCTCCTCTTCGACTACCTCTTCTGCCTGACTGCTGTTGACTGGAAAACCCATTTCACAGTGGTTTACCATCTAACGTCAACGCAGTACCGACATACGCTGGTGATTAAAGCAAAGCTCGATAAAAACGATCCGGCCATCGATACCGTTTGCGACATCTGGCGCACCGCCGAATTTCACGAACGTGAAGCATATGACCTGATGGGCATCTCCTTCACCGGTCACCCCGACCTGCGGCGCCTTTTCCTGACCGACGATCATGTTGGTTTCCCGCTCCGGAAAGATTACGAAGATCCTGTAAACATGATTAAACTCTGACGTATGCGCGAAGAAATCGGAACCAACGATCAGGGCGACATGATCATCAACGTCGGGCCTCAACACCCGTCGACACACGGTGTACTCCATCTGATCATTACCCTGCATGGAGAAACCATTAAAAAAGTAGAACCTCACCTCGGTTATATCCACCGTTCCATTGAAAAAATGAGCGAGAGTCTGACGTACCGTCAGTTCATATATGCCACCAGCCGGATGGACTATCTCTCCTCTCACATCAACAATCACGCCTGCGCGCTCTGCGTAGAGAAAGGTTTGCAGCTGGAGATTCCACCCCGTGCACAGGTGATTCGTGTATTAATGGATGAACTTACGCGCCTCGCCTCGCATCAGCTCTGGTGGGGAGCCTTGGCGATGGACCTCGGAGCCTTCACTCCGTTCTTCCACTCCTTCCGCGAACGCGAGATGGTGAACGAAATCATGGAAGAAACCTGCGGCGCTCGTCTTACGATGAATTACATTGTACCAGGAGGAGTGATGTTCGATCTGCACCCCGATTTTCAACGCAAGGTGAAAGTGTTCCTGGCACAATTCAAGGAAAAGATTCACGAATACAACGACCTGGTAACTGGCAATGTGATATTTCAGAGCCGAACCAAAGGCGTTGGATATATCTCGAAAGAAGATGCGATCTCTTTTGGTTGTACGGGTCCGACAGGACGCGGCAGCGGCATCTCCTGCGACATACGCAAAATTGCGCCCTATGAAATCTATGACAAGCTTCAGTTCGATGAGATCATTGAAGAAGGGGGCGATTCATGGGCCAGATATAAAGTACGAATCGGTGAGATGATGCAGAGTATGCGCATCATTGAACAACTGATAGATGAAATTCCGGAGGGAGATATTCAAGCGAAAACAAAAGCAGTATTGAAATTACCAAAAGGAGATTTCTATACACGTGTCGAAACTGCACGTGGAGAACTGGGTGTGTATATCATCAGTGAAGGTGGTACTACACCCTACCGTATCAAGTATCGCTCTCCAGGATTCTCCAACCTCAGCGCCCTCGATCATATGGCGAAAGGTGGAAAACTAGGCGATCTCATGGCCACCATGGGAACATTGGATCTGGTGATACCGGATATTGACCGGTAAGTTCCCGGTGGCTTCGGCTCCGCTCAGCCACCGGATGGTGTAATAATAAAAACTCCGCGTCCGGTGGCTGAGCGGAACCGAAGCCCCGGATGGTGTAATAATAAAAACTCCGCGCCTGGTGGCTGAGCGGAACCGAAGCCCCAGATGGTGTAATTAAAAAAACTTCGCGTCCGGTGGCTGAGCGGAGCCGAAGCCACCGGATGATGTAGAATAAAAAGAAACGAAAAAGAATATCGATAATGATAAGTCTTGAAGGAATAACAGCAGCATTGCAATCATGGATGCAGGGAGCACTGGGCGACACATGGTCGTATGTAGCTACTTGTGTGCTGATCGGCATTGGTGCAATTACACTCTTTGCTGTGCTGGGTCTGGCATTGGTGTATATGGAACGTAAAGTGGCTGCGCTGATGCAGATCCGTATGGGCCCGAATCGTGTTGGACCTAAAGGAATTTTCCAGACCAGCGCCGACACATTGAAGCTGATCATGAAAGAAGGGCTCACGCCGGATGGAGCTGATAAATTTCTTTTTAACCTTGCACCCTTCATGGTGATGATTGCCGCCATGCTGATTCTGGCTCCGATTGCGTTTGCGAAGAATTTTCAGATCTGGGATTTAAGCATTGGTGTATTATACATTGCAGCCGTTTCTTCAGTAGCTGTCATCGGAATTCTGATGGCCGGCTGGTCAAGCAACAATAAATATTCGCTGTTGGGAGCGATGCGGAGTGCAGCGCAGATTGTAAGTTATGAGTTATCGGCCGGACTTTCCATTCTGGCGATTGTTGTATTGAGCGGAAGTTTAAAAATCAGCGACATCATTCTTTCACAATCCGATGGCTGGTGGTTGTTCAAAGGACATATTCCGGCTATCGTTGCTTTCATCGTATTTATCATTGCCGTAACAGCAGAAACCAACCGCGCACCATTCGATCTGGCAGAAGCAGAATCGGAATTAACAGCCGGATTCCATACCGAATACTCCGGGATGAAATTTGCGCTCTTCTTCCTCGCTGAATACATCAATATCTTCATTGGCTGCGCCATCGGTGCGACACTCTTTCTCGGTGGATGGATGCCCTTCCATATCGGGAACTGGGAAGCCTTCAACCATGTGATGGATTATATCCCGTCCTCTCTCTGGTTCATCTCCAAGACAATCTTTCTGATCTTCCTGATCATGTGGTTCCGGTGGACCTTTCCTCGTCTCCGTGTGGATCAGCTGCTCAACCTCGAATGGAAATACCTGCTGCCAATCAGCATGGTTAATCTCTTAGTGATTACACTTATCGCCATCATGGGATGGCACTTCTAACTGAAAAGAAAAGCGATGTTTCTTAAAGATTATATCAGCACAATATTCGGCACCATTTCATCACTGGCGAAAGGGATGAAACTAACCGGATATTACTTTACGCATAAAAAAGAGGTCATCACGGAGGAATATCCCGAAGTGAAACCGGTGCTGGCGGAGAGGTTCCGTGGTGAAGTGATCATGCCTCACAACGAGAACAACGAACACCGTTGCACCGGCTGTACCGCCTGCGAACTGGCTTGTCCGAACGGCACCATCAAGATTGTTACCAAGAACGATATTACTCCGGAAGGGAAAAAGAAAAAAGCGATCGACACCTTTGTTTATCGCCTTGAATTATGCACGATGTGTAATTTATGCATACAGGCCTGTCCTTCCGATGCCATCATTATGTCGAATGCCTTTGAACACAGTGTATATGACCGCCGACAACTCACCAAGGTCCTCAATAAACCGGGATCAAAAATTATGGAGGGCGTAGAATAATGGATCTATCAACACTTCCCTTCTATCTCATCGCTGCGTTTATCCTCACCATGGGCGTACTCACGGTAACGACTCACCGTCTTTTCCGTGCTGCCATCTGGCTGCTGTTCACCCTGATCGGTATTGCTGCCCTGTACTTCATGATGGAAGTAGATTTCGCGGCGGCAGTTCAGATTATCGTTTATGTTGGTGGTATAGTGGTTCTGATCATTTTCTCCATTTTCCTGACCCAACAGGAAGGGATTCACATGGCATCGCCACTGGTGAAACGAAAAATATTTGCCGCCCTGGCAACGGTATGCGGTGGCGCCTGGTTGGTTACACTCTTGAACAATCATACCTGGATGGCCAGAGGCACCGAAGAAAGCTTCGATCCTTCGGTACCCCATATTGGACGACTGCTGGTGGGAAACACTCCTGACAGCTATGTCCTTCCGTTCGAAGTAGTGAGTATCCTCTTACTGGCAGCGATGATTGGCTGTATCGTCATTGCTATTAAATCACGTCCCGAAGAAAAATGAACAATATCCCGCTCTCCCATATTATTACTCTCAGCACGTTGCTGTTTTCTATAGGCGCTTATGGTTTCCTCTCCAGAAGAAACATGATCGCCATGCTGATGAGTCTGGAACTGATGCTGAACAGTGTCAACATCAACTTCATCGCGTTCAATAAATATCTCTTTCCTGATAACCTCGACGGACTCGTTTATATCATCTTCATTATTGCGATTGCCGCTGCAGAAGCTGCCGTGGCCATCGCGATCATCATTAACCTCTACCGCAACACCCGCACCATCGATGCGGAGAATGCCGATAAACTGAAGTATTAAGCGCACGACATCATGAACCTACCTATCGATCTGCTTCTGATTCCGCTGCTGCCCTTAGCCAGTTTTCTGATGCTGGGCATCTTCGGACGCAAATACCTCAGTCCTGTTTCCGGATTAATCGGCACCACTTCGCTGCTGATCTCTGCGATCCTCTCTGTTAAAACCGCCATTACCTATTTCTCATCACCCATCAACGGTGTATATCCTGCTATCACCGTCTGGAAGATGACCTGGCTTTCCTTCACGCCCGAAGTAAGTATCGACGTGGGTATTCTGCTTGATCCCATTTCGGTGATGATGCTGGTGGTGGTGACCGTTGTTTCATTGATGGTGCATATTTTCAGTTTAGGTTATATGAAAGGCGAAGAGCGTTTCGCAACCTACTATGCGTTCTTATCGCTCTTTACATTCAGCATGCTGGGACTCGTGATCTCCGTTAATCTGTTCCAGATTTATATGTTCTGGGAGCTCGTTGGTGTTTCATCCTTCCTGTTGATCGGTTATTACTTTAACAAACCTTCTGCTGTAGCTGCGTCGAAGAAAGCATTCATCGTTACCCGTTTCGCAGATCTGGGATTCCTGATCGGAATTCTCGCTCTTTCTTATCATGCACAAACCCTCGACTTCACCACGCTGATCGACCGGCTCACCGAGACCGGCTCACCCTGGCAACAAAGTGCGATCACTTCAGGTTTTCTTGGCTTCAGTGCATTGACCTGGGGATTGATGCTCGTATTTATGGGTGGAGCAGGTAAGAGTGCGATGTTCCCGCTGCATATCTGGTTACCTGATGCGATGGAAGGCCCAACGCCGGTTTCTGCGTTGATCCACGCTGCAACGATGGTAGTTGCCGGTGTATATCTCGTGGCGCGATTGTTCCCCGTGTTCAGTATCGGATGTCCGGGAGCGTTAGAAGTGGTGTTATGGGTGGGAGTGATCTCTGCCGTTTTCGCCGCGTTGATTGCCTGTACACAAACCGATATCAAACGGGTACTGGCCTACTCAACCATGTCGCAGATCGGTTACATGATGTTCGCACTCGGACTCGCCTCCTACGGAGGAGAAGCAGGACTCGGCTACACCGCATCGATGTTCCATCTGTTCACGCATGCGTTCTTTAAAGCGCTGTTGTTCCTTGGTGCCGGTGCGGTGATTCACATGGTACACAGCAATGAGATGAAAGACATGGGCGGACTTGCAAAGAAGATGCCGGTTACGCATATTACTTTCCTCATTGCCTGTCTCGCTATTGCAGGTATCCCTCCTTTCGCCGGATTTTTCAGTAAGGAAGAAATCCTCACTGCCGCCGAACATCATAACAAAGCCGTGTACTGGATTGCATTACTAACGGCCGGCCTAACCGCATTTTACATGTTCCGTCTGTACTTTAACATCTTCTGGTCGAAGCCGGCCGCACATGATTCACACGGTCACGATGATCACGGACATGGCGAAGGCACGCTGACCATGAAACTCCCGCTCCTGCTGCTCAGCATTGGTGCCATTGGTGCCGGATTTATTCCCTTCGGAGAATTTGTCAGCTCTGACGGACACGCCCTGCATCTGCCTTTCCATGTGGAATCGGCGATTCTGCCGGTGATTGTTGCATTGAGCGGCATCGGACTTGCCTATACGTTGTACTTCCGCCACAACGAAAAGCCTGACCGTATCGCGGCATCCCTTAGCGGACTGTACACCTCAGCTTACCATAAATTCTACATCGACGAAATCTATCTCTTCATCACGAAGAAAATCATCTTCCCTTTCATCGGACAACCGGCCGCCTGGATCGACCGCAACATCATTGATGGTGCTATGAATGGACTGGCGACGCTTACGCTGTGGAAAGCCAACCTCTATAAAACACTGCAATCGGGCAAAGTACAGGACTATGCGCTGTACTTCTTTATCGGCATCTTCGGACTCGCTGCGCTCGCTTATTACCTCAACTCCTGATCGTATGAACCTACAGATATTAGTCATAGTTCCGCTGCTTACTGCCCTGCTGACCCTATTCAGCAAGGAGCTGAAAGTGGTGCGGATGATCGCCTTTTGCGGATCTGCCTTACAGTTAGTGCTGAGTCTGGTTCTGCTGAGTGCTTTCCTGTGCGAACGCACAGCCGGAAACCTTGCTCCCATGCTGTTTTACACTTCTTACGAATGGTTCCCGCAATTAGGCATCAGCTATTCAACGGGTGTAGATGGCATTTCGGTAGCCATGATTCTGCTGGCAGCCGTAGTAGTGCTGGCCGGTGTGCTGGTGTCGTGGAACGTAAAAAAATTATCCCGTGAATTTTTCTTCCTTCTGTTGCTGCTCAGCGCCGGAGCCTTCGGCTTCTTTATCTCCCTCGACCTCTTCACCCTCTTCTTCTTCCTTGAAATTGCAGTGATTCCCAAGTTCCTGTTGATTGGTGTTTGGGGCAGTGGCAAGAAAGAATACAGCGCGATGAAACTTGCGCTCATGCTGATGGGCGGATCGGCGCTCGTGTTTGTCGGTTTACTTGGCATCTATTTCGGTGCTGCAGATCCTGCTTCCGGTGCGACCTTCGATTTATTGAGCATTGCCCAACATCCATTGCCACATCAGGTACAGATGTCGTTCTTCCTGCCTGTCTTCATTGGCTTTGGCATCTTCGGCGCTTTGTTTCCCTTCCATACCTGGGTACCGGACGGACATAGTTCAGCGCCCACGGCAGCGTCGATGTTCCTCGCCGGCATCTCGATGAAACTGGGTGGCTATGGTTGTCTCCGCGTAGCCACTTACTTAATGCCGGAAGCGGCGGCCGTATATGCACCGTACATCATCTTGCTCTCCACCATCGCCATCTTCTACGGCGCCTTTGCTACGATGATGCAAACAGATCTCAAATACATCAACGCTTACTCATCGGTAAGTCACTGCGGATTTGTGTTGTTGGGCATCGGCATGATGAACGAAACGGCGATCCTCGGAGCGGTGATGCAGATGATCTCCCACGGACTCATGACAGCTCTTTTCTTCGCCGCGATCGGGATGATCTACGAGCGTACGCATACGAGGATGCTAAGTCAGCTGGGAGGTCTGTTGAAGATCATGCCCTTCATTTCGTCCATGTTTGTGATAGCCGGCTTATGTTCCCTCGGACTTCCCGGCTTCAGCGGATTCGTATCCGAGATGACCATCTTCATGGGCAGCTGGCAACATGCAGAGACCTGGTACCGTATTGCCACCATTGCCTCCTGTGCCAGTATTGTGATAACGGCGGTGTATATCCTAAGAGCGGCAGGTAAAGCCATCATGGGACCCGTAGCCGACGAACACCATCTCCAGCTCAGCGATGCTACCTGGAACGAAAAACTTGCCGCCATCTTATTACTTGCCGGCGTTGTAATTATCGGTGTTGCGCCCTTCCTCTTAAATCAACTCATTGGTCCGGGTGTACAACACCTCATGACCAATATTGCCAGTCTCCACCCCTGAACCGATTATGCTTAGCGAAATATTATCCCTGATGAAACATGAGCTGCTCCTTTGCGGCATCCTGTTCATTACCCTTATCCTAAAGATCCGGGAAAACGAAGACAGCAAGAGCACCTGGGCCACTGCCGTTAATTTTATGCTCGCTCTCAATTTCGTTGCGGGTTTCTTTGGTAACTCCTCCGGCGAACTCTTCAACGGACTCTTTCACAACGATGATTTACTGATCCTGCAGAAGAACCTGCTGAATCTGGGGATTCTCATTGTATCACTCATGGCACATCCCTGCATTAAGACACACCGGCATCTTCCGGAATTTTATATGCTGATCATCTCCACGCTCATCGGCATGTTCTTCATGATCTCCAGCGGACACTTACTCATGTTCTACGTTGGTCTTGAACTGGCAACAATTCCATTGGCAGCGCTGGCGAATTTCAACCTCAACAAAGCATCCTCTTCAGAAGCCGGTGTAAAAATGATTCTCTCCGGCGCCTTCAGTTCCGCATTGCTGCTGATGGGCATCTCCCTCATTTACGGTACCACAGGAACGTTATCCTTCGAAGAAATTCCGCTCCAGCTGGACGGAAACCCAATGCAGATCTTTGCCTTTATCCTCTTGTTTACCGGTTTCGCCTTTAAGCTGTCTATTGTGCCCTTCCATTTCTGGACCGCGGATGTTTATGAAGGATCGCCTGTGCCGGTTGCCGCCTATTTATCGGTAGTATCCAAGGGCGCGGTCGTCTTTATCTTCACCACTACACTCTACAATGCCTTCTCCGGACTCTTCAGCACCTGGTATGCGATGATCTTTCTTTTGTCGATCCTCACCATTGGTATTGGCAATCTATTCGCGATCCGTCAGCAAAACATCAAACGCTTCCTCGCCTTCTCCTCCATATCTCAGGTAGGATTCATTCTGATTGGCCTTAGCGGAGCCTCACAATCCGGCAGTGCATCGGTGGTGTACTTCCTCATGATCTACCTCTTCTCCAACCTTGGTGCTTTCAGCGTCATCAACATCATCAGTTCGGCCAGCGGGAAAGAAAACATCGACGACCTCAAAGGATTTTACAAAACCAATCCCCTGCTGAGCTGGGTGCTTACCATCTCCTTATTCTCACTTGCCGGTGTTCCGCCTACTGCGGGATTCTTTGGAAAATTATTCCTGCTAACTGCCGGTGCAGGACAAGGCAACTACATTCTGGTAGGATTTGCGGCGCTCAACATGATCGTATCGATGTACTATTACCTGCGGATTGTAAAAGCCATTTTCATGGACGAAAACGAACAACCCATTGCGCATATTCCTACAGGTTGGATTCCGGGTATTGCGTTGGCGATCTGCATTGCCGGCGTAATCATCACCGGATTTGCGGGTAGTCTTCACAGTTATATTTACTCACTTAGCAGCGGAATTTAACATGGCCATCAACAAGAATCACGAATTCGAAGAACTGGACGGTGTAAAATGCTGCATCGTTGAACGCGCTGTTACAAAAGAGCGGGCAAATTTTTTAAAAACGCTGCTGGAAGGAAACGGATACACGGTTGTGGTCAGTGGTATAGTACCAAAGGTTGCGCCTCCGGCAGAAGGAGAAGCACCAGCACCAACTCCGGAACCCACACAATTTACCGTTGGCGTAACGGACATGACGTATAGTACCATCAATGCAATTTTCGGAAGATTGTTACGCACGAAGGAAGGACACGTTGTCACGCTTGCGTACTGGAAGGGACAGGATCCGGAAGCGAAGGATGTTCCGTATTTTGAAGGAAAGTAGAGGGGAGTTACAGAGCTACAGGGTTACAGGGTTACAGGGTTACAGGGCTACAGGGCTACAGGGTTACAGGGTTACAGGGCTACAGAGTTTCTGAGTTTCTGAGTTACGGAGTTATGAAGAAGTACTGCCCCTTGTAAAGCTTCGAGGTTGCAGAGACTCTGTTGCGACCATTTTTTCCAAAAAGGGATGACAACAGATGTAAACAGGAACTACCGTATCATTACTCCTTTCTTCCCTATCAACGGTATTGCCGTGAAATATTTTTCGTTGATGGACTCAGGCAGGAAGATGTACTTCTTATCAAAGATTTCGCGCTCGATGTAAAAGCTGAGCCAGTATTCATTGTTCAGTCCGAACACATTTTCCTGTATCGGCTCGATGAGCATATAACTGAGCGGAGCCATGGTGCCGAGATAATGCCGTAAGGTGGATGTTTTTACATCTTCGCCCTTATAAGAACCATATCCTTTGCTGGCGATAATGACATTTTCAATCGGTTCCTGTTTCAGATTGAGGATATAAACCTCCCATAAAAGTTCTTCTTCTTCCGACTTTTTTTCTTTGGGGACAATGGCAATGGCAATGTCCTCAACTGCAACCCTATGTATATCCCTCAGCATGGTCGTTACCTTATCTTTTAAACGGTAATTCGTATGGATCTGTTGCAAATATAGTTCCAAACAAGGTATGGCTAGAGGCGACAAAAACATCGATAATCCCATAAATTCTTACATACTTCTTACAAACGCGTATTTTAACAGCCCTACCGTGCACCAACCCAACACCTAAAGAATAGGCGATGCACAGTGAAGAACTTGTGTACGACTTGTGTGAAAAAATGAATTGATGTTTTAACAGATCATTAATGCTACTCAATAATTACTTTACGGGTAACAAATCCGTTTGGACCACCGACTTTTATCATATAAACCCCTTTCGTCAATCCATCAACCGGCAACGTGAGCCGTTGGGAATTAGCAAATTCTTTACATAAAACTTCTTTTCCACAAATATCAATCAGATTAATCGTAATCATGTTTTTAAATGATTGAAAATCGATATGAATAACATTGCTTGAAGGATTCGGGTAAACACTTACATCCTCTATTGAAATTAATTCCTGAAAACCAACCACTGGTGGGTTTGCATAGAAATACCGCGTGCTCCTGTGAATTGGATTTCCTGTTCCGGAATTCATAAGAAAAACCACTTCCAGTATTGGTCCATTAAGTAAAGGATCAAACCAATAATACTCCACAAAAGTATTGTTGTAAACCCAAAACATCGAAGAATCATTATTCTGTGCAGTTACTTTAATACGTAAACAGTTTGCATGGAAATTTCCGTTTATCATCAAATCGCCATATCCATCAGCAATGATAGTACGATCGCCATAAAAATGATGATATCCGGATCCGGAGAAATCAAAACCAGAGCCATCAAACGCATCCGTTACTGAATCCCCATACTGAAAAGGAAATTGAAAATATAATTTTGGATCAGGATAATGATGATAACCCAGCTCATAATTTCCTGCAGCACCCCAATCACCGAGAAAACTGACAAAACCCGAATCTTCCACCAGGTAGGAATAAAAACTATTTGTAAAACCAGGCATACTACCATTTACCTCCCAGAGTCCAAGTGTAGCCAGATTATAGTTGGTATTTGGCGCGTTAAAAAAGGGCGTAGTATCCGGCAGGATACAATAGAGTGAATCCTCATGATCGATACTGAGCAATCCAGATAAATTCCATACCGCATTGGGCCCTGCGTGATCGATGGTATCGTATGAGGTCCCGTTATAATACGTACATGGATACAGATTTCCCATTGTAAAATAATGCTTGCGTTCCAATGTAAACTGAGCATGTGATCCTACTGTGTGCAATAGGTTCAAAACAACAAACAGGATAATAAATCTACGGTGTGTCTTCATAATAAAGTATATAGCTTACTCAAATCTAGCACTTTTTTATTCATCTTGCAAAATATTCACACATCTACCACCACTTCCACCACCTTTTCTTTTTATTACTTCTCTCCTGATGAATGAAGGCTGATCGCTCTTCGCGTACAATCTGAGAGAGTTGCCTGACTTCGTCTTCCAGCCGGTTACTAATACCTGACCAGTTCCGCGGGTACTGCAAACGAATTTCGTTGTACAATTTAAGCAATCGCTGTACATAGGCTACGATATCTTCCACATTGCCTTTTAGTCCATCTTTGGCAAGCGCATATTCATCATCGAGTCCGGCAATCATATATTTTTCTTCGTGGGTGAGTCCGCCCTGCCGTTCGAGGCGGCACAGTGAATCACATACTTTCTCCAGTGGTAAGTATCCATTTGCAAAATTATCTGCCAGGTAACCGATCACGACCCTTGAAGAGATGAGTGGTTTTTCATATCCAACAAAACGCTGCAGCAATGAGATCAGATCATTCAGATTCATGGAAGAGGAGGTGCTGAGATCAGCGAGGAAGGAATCGGGTTCAGAGGCTTTTGACAACTCATTATCAGCCCAATGCACCAGCTGTTCACGCACCGGGAAACCATTCACCAACAGGAGGAGATAGGCTTCGGCCACTTCCACGTAAAATGTGCGGGGTGAAGGAGCAGGCATGTCGGGGTGAACAGATGTAAATTTATTCAATAATAGTGAAAAAGGTTATAAAATGGAAGTTTCGGAGTTACAGAGTTACAGAGTTGCAGAGTTGCAGAGTTACAGAGTTACAGAGCGCTTACGCCCTGAGCGAAGCCTTTAGGTTTCGGGGTCGAGAAGTTGCGAAGTTCCGGAGTTACGAAATTGGGGAATTGCGTGGCTGCGAATTGTAATGTTAGTAACCGATGGTGGCTCGCCTGAAATCTACCTTGATTGGACAAAAGATGTTACATGAGCAGGGATTCAGGATCCTGACCCATTGCAATCTGTTCCGTTTCATCCGAATTCACAGAAAGCCAACAAAGTTTCTCGCAGAGATGTAGAGACACAGAGATGTAGAGACACAGAGACTCAGAGACGCAGAGATGTAGAGATGTAGAGATGTAGAGACGCAAAGATGCAATGATGCAATGATGCAATGCTTGTGGACAGTCTTCGCCCGCATGAATTAAATAAATTCAGCGCTCCTTCAAGTTTCACACGGATCACGATCAATATCGGTAACAAATGCCAAAATATCTAGATAAAATCATTCTCCCTCTCCTCTGGAGAGGGCCGGGGTGAGGCCTCATGTTGTCGCGACCGGCCTGAATCGAAATTTGATCTGTGAAAATCAATCTACGCTGAGCGGGTACATTCAGCGTTTTAACGTTATTTTTTAATCAGGGCGGGTCGCGACCCGCCCGTACAGAATTGGTAGTGGCGGGCCAGGGCTGTAATAAAGAGAATGAAGCTTGAAGCCTGAAGCCTGATCCCGTTGCTTGCAACGGGACTGTAGCCTGAAGCTTGCAGCCTGCTTCAGCCGCCTGCAACGGGACTGCTGCTTACTAACTACACTTTATCGAGGGCTTGCCGGATATCGTGGATGATGTCTTCGTAATGTTCCACACCCACAGAAAGACGGATCATGCGTTCGGAGATATTGAGTTCGGCACGCAGGTTTTCGTCAACATCAGCATGGGTCATGGTAGCGGGATGTTCGGCGAGGCTTTCTGTACTTCCCAGACTCACGGCCAGTTTAATCATCTTCAACGAGTCGAGAAATTTAAAGGCTTCTGCTTCGGTATGCAGCACATCAAAAGAAATCATGCCGCCATTCGTGAGACATTGCCGTTTCCTGATTTCATATTGCTCACCATCTTTCTCAGTAAGGTTTCCGGGGAAATAGACTTTACCAATCTTAGGATGATCGTTGAGGAAAGCAGCAACTTTATTCGCATTGGAAGCCTGAATATCCATGCGCGCTTTCAATGTTTCCAGACTCCGCATCAGCAGCCAGCCCGTATTCGGACTCGCCATATTTCCGAGAAAAGTGCGCAATCCTCTTATCCGATGCATCAGCTCATGCGAACCTAATACAGCGCCGGCAATGACATCGCTATGTCCTCCTATATACTTGGTAGCAGAATACACCACCAAATCAGCACCATGTTTGAGAGGATGTTGCCAGAGTGGTCCCATGTATGTATTATCCACCACCAATGGAATCTGCTTTTCAGTTGTTGAGAAATGTGCTGCAATTTTTTTCGATGAACTTATATCAATGAGATCATTGGTGGGATTAGCCGGCGTTTCAATATAAACGAGCGCAAGACGATCACCATGCCCTGAGGCATTCACCATGCTGATGACTTTCTCTTTGCTGTCGCCTACTTTAAAGGAGATCACTTCGATGCCAAACTTTGGCAGGATCTTCCGTACAAAATGATCGGTGCCACCATAAACCGGATTGCTCATGAGAAGCACATCACCAGGCTTGAGGAATTCGAGCAGCACCGTAGTGATGGCCGCCATACCGCTTTCAAATACCGCACATTCTTCTGCTTCATCCCATAGTGTAAGACGGTTTTCAAGAATTTCCAGATCGGGGTTATTGAGACGGCTGTAGATGAGTCCCAGTTTTTCGTGCTTCCTTTGCTCACGTAATCCGTAAGCCACTGCAAAAAAATCTTTACCGGCCTGCGCGTTCTTAAATACAAAAGTGGATGTCTGGAAGATCGGACATTTTATTGCACCTTCTGATAACGATGGCTTATAACCATACGACATCATCAGACTCTCGGGTTTCATCTTGTGCTCCATAATTACATCTGTTTAGCTGTTACAAACTGAGTATTCAAAGGTACAGCTATGCAACAACCTGAAGCAAGCAGGATGAGAAAGATCAGGAATGAAAAACTGATTTACCGGTCAGGAACTGCTACTCCATCTCCTGAAACACCCGGAACATAATCATCGAGGATAAACACATTGTTTTTCCATTGGGCAGACACCAGTTTCGTTTGCCTATTGTCGAGTAACTCGCGGTAAGAAAGGGTTTTCGTTTTATGATCGAATAACAAATCGTTTACATTCAACGGATACAACATCAGCTGGTCAAACCTGTATTCCAGCTGCAGACGTTCTCTGCGTTTTACATTCACCAGTGCAGAAAAGTCTTCAGGATTTTGCCCAAGCGCTTTCCCTTCAAAACCTTTCACCCGTTTCCACTCTCCATTTTCCATTTTCACCACGAAGGCCTCCCGTGCCGCATGCACATCTCCGTTCTCCTCTACAACCACATACTGCAAGGAATCCAGTTGACCGATTAACTGCAAATCATTCGTCATGCTATTGCCTTCATATACGATCTGATTCGTGGACGCATCTTTCACCATATAGTTCTTCTTCTCAGAAAATGAATAGCCGTATACCAGCCAAAAACGGTCACCACTGTGGAGAGAATCGATTTCAATTTCAAACATATTATTGCCATTGATAAAACGCAATGAAGGTTGGTTTCTGGCCTGAACAAAGCGAGTGAAGCGTTGACTTTCCGGATGCAGGACGAAGGCCCGAAAAACATCATCCAGTCGTGCGCGGTACTTTTCGTGACTGGCAGCATCCAACTTAACCGTATCAATCTTCCCTCTTACATACAGATTGTAAAACTTCACTTCATCTGCAAATCGGGTGTACTCGGAATCCTGTGCAACAGCAAGACCTCCTATAAACAACCCTATCAATAATGTCAAATATTTCATATATCAGCGCTCAAATGGCGAAAATAAAAAAAACGAAAGATTCAGGATTCCCTCTTCCGGAGCATATCGCCCAGCAGCGCACCCATCAAAGCTCCGTAAAGTGTACTGTTTAGTGGACGGGAAGTAATCATACATGTACCGGAAGCACAACCTACCTTGTACCAGTACAGATATCCGGCAATGGCACCCAACACCACACCTATCAGCAGGAATTTATACTTTTTCATTTCAGAACGTGTAATCAATTACCAGATTATAATTCGTCATGTTCACTTTATTAAACACGTAACGATCGTCGTTATAGGTTTCGCCGGATCCGATTTTATGAACGATCAGCAACTGTGCCTGCAAGCCTTTCCAGTGTTTATCAAAAACATATTTCAGTTCAGCATTCACCTGCGTGTACGATGGCAACCCGTATTTATTCCGCGAGGGATCTTTTACATCAGGAAGAGCGTAATAACCACAAGCGACAGAAGGTTTCAGTTTCCCATTTGCATAGTTGCCGGCATAGCGGATATTAACGGCCTGCATATCCGCAATTCCTTCATTTCGTTCGCGTGGCAGAAACGTATAGAAAGGTTCACGTCCCCATTCGCGTGGCAACAGAAACCGGCCTTCATCCGTTATCCGGGTATAATTCACTGTAAACTCGTTATTACCGGTGCGAAGTCCGGCACGACCACCTATAACCTGTGCTTGCGATCCTTTTGGGAAATATGCTTTTGACTGATCCGAATTCCCGCCGTCATTCAATGCATCCTGCCGTAAATACTGCACTCCTGCCAGAATCATCTTATTTCCGGCCTTCAGTTCGACGTCTGTTTGCAGCATGGCAGTATTGAACACATTCTCAGCCCACATGTTCCAGGCCTGCACTTTTATGGACTTTCCTTTCGTCCATGTTGCACCAAGTAGTCCTACTCCTTCCGATGAAACATTGTTTTTATAATTCGACTTCGTTCCATCCGGATTCAGTCCCATTGGATATACCCCATAACTGTTTTCGATCTGATACCAGCTGATGGTGGAACGCGGAGAGATCATCCAGATCCAGCCACCTTCCAGTCTGACATTATTAATTTCATTCACCTCTATCCATGCCCCTTCTTCGATGGTACCGCGCATACGTCCGTCCTGACGATTGATGAACGGCGTATTCAATTCAAAGCGTCCGGCCATCGCCCATGATTTCCGGAGATGGTATTTGAGATACAGATCTTCGAGACGGTCCAGATCCTTTGTATTCTTCGGATTATTGATATCGAAGAGTCCGAGTTCGTATCGGTTGGCTCCTTTTGTTGTCACATCAGGAATACTGAAATCGGACGACATCAGATTGAAAATGAAAAAACCGGTAACACCCGCCTGAAATCCATAAATTTTGGGAGAGAAATAACTCAGACCTGCGCCTTCGGCCAACGCATAATAATCTTTCAGCTGACGATTGTTATCGGTCGCCATGAAGAAACTTCGCAGATGCACATGAAACTCACCACGGGTATTCAGCTTCCGGCCCAGACTCACTGAATCGTTTGTCGCCGGCGACTGAGCCAACGACAGCAATGGCAATAAAACTATTCCAAGCGCGGTCAGAAACCGGCTTTTATATACATCCATCCTTCCTCCTGTTTCATGATAATCTCCGCCAATCCAAAAGGAGCATACTCCATATCGGGCAGCAACATCTCTTTTGTGATTCCCTTATTCTTCATTGTATTCTCGCACATCACAAAGTGAATTCCTTTTGTTTTCAGCGTCGCGATCATTTCTTTCTGGGTTGATTTATCTGCCAGAAACAATTCAATGCCCGGACCATGTGCCAATACTTCAACAACCACATCATCTCCCCAGGCTTGCTTCAAAGCGTTGAGCTGGTTCATGAGCTGTTTATGTGCATCAGGATTGTTCTGCGATAATTGCATGATGACACGATGCCTGGGAGCTGCGGGTTTTTCCGATTGCGCCTGTACCGCTGTAACAGCGAATAAGAGCAGGAAAAAGAGTGTAAGTTTTTTCATGTTAAGATATTTTGGTGGATGATTTTTCTGCTTCCTGCTTTTTCTTCCGTTCATCAGCAGCTTTCTTAATCGGTGCAAACGGGCCGTATTTATGTTGCTCTGCACTGAATCCATCTACATATGGACCAAAGGGATGATCCACCGGTTTTTTAGAAATATCGGGCCAGTCTTTGGAAAGATCTTTCTTCGGCCGGGGCTGTGAATTCACAAAAGCCGCAAGATCCCAGGCTTCTTCGTCGGTCAGCTGAGGGTTTTCGCTGGAGGCACCCAAGGGCATATTGGCTTTTACATAACCGGCGAACCGTGAGAGACGGAAGAGTCCCGCTCCTGAATTATAACTATGTTCACCCCAAAGCGGAGGATAGGTATAGGCTGTATTCTCAGTATTCAGCTGTCCCTGACCGTTAGACATATGGCATGAAACACATTTTGCTTCGAACACTTTCCGGCCATTCTCCGGATTCGCTGCACGATCCATATACGGCAACTCAACAAGTCCGACGCCTTTGGGTGCCTCACCCTTTGGCACATCTTTCCCGAGCCATTTGATGTATGCAACGATTGCCATCATTTCTTTCGAAGTGCTGTCAGGGGCTGTACCGTTGAGGCTGCGCTCAAAACAATCTGACACCCTTTTCACAATCGTTTCATTAGACCCTGACCGGGCGCGAAACTTCGGATACGTAGAAGCTACTGCGCTGTAATTATTTCCAAACGTTTTTGTTCCCGCATCGAGGTGACAATTCTGACAATTCATACCATTGGTCAGCTTTGCTACTTTACCATTAGGTCCCAGGTATTCGGAAGTATGCGCAACAAGTTCGAGACCGTATTTCACTTCCTCCGGCACATCACCGGTCATCTCCGGCGCTTTCCAGAACGTTGGTTTGTTTACTTCAGCAGCAGCCGCAGCAGGAGCATTCACTTCCTCCTTCTTTCCGAATGAACTGAAGAGGTTCATCGCGTCCCAGTCGAAAGCAACAGAAAGAAGAACCACCGTAACGGCAACCAGAAATACGCTTACAACACGTACCAGCGTTTTCGCTGTACGTTGTAATGCCTCTTCTAAATGACGTTGATTATTCGTACTATCTGAATTCATAGGTAGTTCCTTGCAATTGAGTTAATAATGTTGAAGGGAAATCTGTTGCAGTTGCACGTCCTTCAATTTTCGGTGCGATGGTTTTCTTTACCGCGAGATATTCTTCAATGACAGCATGCATCAGCAGTCCTGTTTTCTGAGGAGACTTCACTTTCTCCATCCTGCACAAAGTATCGTCCGGATCACCCTCACGTTCGCAGGCAACGATGCTGTACTCTTTCTCCTTTACCAGCGGTTTTCCTTTTATCTTCACGCTGTTCACACGTTTTCCGAATTCGTTGTTGATGGTAAAATTCACTTCCATCCCTGCATAACGCACAAACCATCCACCAAAACGTTTCGAAGGATCCTTGGCAAAAGCATTCTGCAGTTCTTTCTCGAGCCAGTCGAGAATTTGTTGTCCGGTAACGATTCCCCGTTTCGCTTCGCTGTTCACCGGAAGCATATTCCATAAAAACTCCTTCGTAATGGCTGCCTTTCCTGTTGCGGGATCCACGTTCAGCGGCTGACAAAAACGAAATCCATTGCTGAGTGCCACATCCGGTTTAAACTTCCACATGATGGCATCAGTAAGAAAATTATCCATGGGCGTTTCAAGCACAAAATAACGTACCAGAGGAGTAGTCGAATACCCCAGCACCTTTTTCAGCTCTACATCATGTGGTTTTGAAACTTCATCCACCAGTTTCTGTACATAGGGATCTGTACCAAACTTCACCGGATCCACGTCCATCAACGTATAGGATGTCTGACGGATCTTGCCATTTTCCAGCGTAATATCCAGTTTTCCGAGAAAGGACCCGAAGGCGCCACATTCCACTACTTTGGTGTATTTGCACTGAATCGGCTCCCGAACTCTTTCATGCGTATCTGCTCCGAGAATAAAATCCACTCCTTCGCATACGGGATTATTGCCGAGTCCGACCTGCTGTGCGAGTCCCATGTGAGTAACAAGGAATACCAGCTGACATGCTTCATACTCGCGGAGATACTTCACATACTTCGCCACCGACTTCTCTGCATGCTCAAAGCGAATACCTTCGCTGTAAGCCGGCGACTGACGTTTGGGAATCAGATGATCTGTATATCCGATGAATCCCATTTTCACGCCGTTCATCACTTTCACCCAATACGGCTGATAGATCAAATCGCCGTTATATTCATCATTCGACTGATGCCACATATTCGCGCAAATCTTTGCCGCTTCTGAATGACCCAGGTCGAATAACATTTTCTTTTTCTTGTACACCACCTCCCAGTTGCCGGGAAGCATGAGGTCGTAACGAAATGCGTTAAACAACGGAATCATCGCTTCTCCTTCTGTCAATGAGGCGACAGCGTGACCATGATAATAATCTCCACCATCAATCAGCAACGTACCCACGGGATTTGATTTCCTGAGCGTATCGATCATTGACTTCAGTGTAGCGAGTCCACCTCGCTTACGATACACCGCCTTTCCTTCCTCCCAGAAAAACTCATCATGGGTATGCAGCTGCGCGTGGATATCGGAAGTATAGAGAATAGTGATGGTATTTACCGGAACATCCGTGGGAGTTAGATGTGCTTCGTGACCGGAATCTGCCATATCCTTTGAATCCCCATTGGCAAAGGCCAAAGGAGCCATGCCTGCAGTGAGTCCCAGCAGTGCTGACTTCTTCAGAAAGTCGCGGCGTGATTGTCCGTCGTTGTATGTTTTTTTCTTGTTGATCATAGTCTGATGCTGACAGCTGATAAAACTATCATTTTCCCGTCAATTCGGCCATGAATACGGAGAAAAGCAAAAATACAGCCCGGCCGTAGCCTGCTGAGCAACATTTGTTACCGGGAACCGCCGAAAAGAATCCATCACCGGAAAAGTTAAATGCTTATTAACGGCTACAAGCCCGGGCGGATTTTATCTTTGCTGAAAACAAAAACCAATGTTCAACCAAACCGCTCTTGACAACATCCTTTGCCTCGATATTGAAACAGTACCGCAGTATTCCGACTATCAACAGGTACCTGAAGAGATGAAAAAGCTCTGGCTGCGGAAAGCCGGCAATCTCAAGAAAGAAGAAAACGAAGACGAAGTCAGTATTTACCCCCGGGCGGGTATTTATGCTGAATTTGGAAAAATCATCTGCATCAGCACCGGTTTTTTATCCATGCGGGAAGGAAACAGGTCCTTTCGGCTGAAGTCTTTTTACGGAGATAACGAAGCTATATTGCTGGAAGAATTTTCAACCTTACTGCAGCAGATACAGGCGAACCGAATGGGTTCCGGCCGCCCGCCCATGATCCTTTGTGGACACAACGCCCGCGAGTTCGACTTCCCGTATATCAGCCGGCGGATGATCATCAACTCCATCTCCCTTCCTCCTCAACTCGATCTGTTCGGCAAAAAACCCTGGGAAGTGCCACATCTGGATACGATGGAGCTCTGGAAATTTGGTGATTTCAAGAACTATACGCCCTTGAACCTACTGGCTTACTCACTGGGTATTCCGAGTCCGAAAGATGATATTGATGGCTCGCAGGTGGGGCAAGTGTACTGGGAAGAAAAGAATCTGGACCGGATTGTCACCTATTGCCAGAAAGATGTAGTGACGGTGATGCAGATACTGTTGAGGATGAAAAACGAGGCGCTGCTCGATACTTCAGAGGTAATCATCGCCTGATTCACCTACAGAAAAAAGCCGTTCACAAAAAACAGTGGCAGGATCTTGTATAAAACGGAGATGTTTCATTCCTTTATGATTACAACCTAAACTCTCCAACTAATGAATAAACTGTTTTCAATTGCCCTGCTTCTTCTGGGGACGCTATACTCGAATGCACAAATCATTCAAATACCTTCACAAACGGACTATTGCACCAATCAAACGGTATCCTTTTCATACACTACTCCTGCACCTAGCGGGTATCACTATGAATGGCAATACGAAGACTACACGCTTGGATGGACGCCCTGGGGCGCAAACAATGTAATCAATTTCGGAGCGTTTACTCCATTACAGGTTTCAACAGGATCTATCGGATATGCCTGCGTGGTAAGGCTCTTGATGGTAGATGACCTTACAGGACAATTTATATCTTCAGACAACCGTACAATTGTCTGTAACCAACCAGCCGGAAACCTTCCACATATATTCCATACCAGCTACTCCAGTTGCGGTGGTTTTGAAGTGCCACCACCAATGGAAGCGGCTTCAACTGTACCTAACCGCTGGGCCATGTGGTATAAAAACGGAATTCCAACCGGAATAAGCTGGTATTACCTTGACGCTCCCGCTGATTCAGCCTGGTACGAATACAAGGTCAGGTTGAATTGTGGTGACACGATGACGACAGGAGCATTTTTCTACCAGGGGCCGAAAGATCCAATACTCACCGCCGTTAGTCCAACAACAATTTGCACCGGTGACTCGGTTGAATTATCGCTCGCTGCCTTTGAGACGATCGATACCTGGTATAAAAACGGAGTGGCCATCAATGGATCTTTCGGAAAATCAAGTCTGAAGGTTGGAGAATCCGGTCAGTACACGGCTAAAACAAAGCGGGCGATGGGTTCAGGGACTTACTGTTATCAAACCTCCAATGCGATAGCCGTCACAGTAAATCCGGGAGCATATATTACCGGTACTGATAAATTCTGCAGTACCGACTCCGTTCAACTCACCTGCACGAGCGCATCTTCGTATCAATGGAAGAAAAACGGAGTGAACATAGCAGGTGCTACAGCACAAAGTGTATGGGTGAAGTCGACGGGTAATTACACAGTGAAAACCACTGGTTTAAACTGTAATACAAGTCCGGTGAAAATCGTTACAAAATACGCTGTCCCTTCCGGCCTTACATTAACACCCTCCGGCACTTATGCCCTCTGCAACGGGAACGTGACCAACATCAGCATCAGTGGAAATAACATTACCACCTGGCAATGGCAGCGCAACGGTGTAAATATGCCGGGCGCGACATCCGCTTCCTTCACCGCCACCAAAACGGGCACGTACCGATGCATTCTCACTAACCAGATCGGCTGCTCTAAAACATCATCGTCAGTGCAGATAACTTCTAACGCTGTATCTGCTCTTCCTCAGAAAACTATTCAGCTCCAACCGGGAAGTGAAGGCACTGACAGTTATATCACTTGTGCACAGGGATACTATTCAGCCAACTATGGTAACAAAGGAACCATCGAAGTTTCCAACTGGTACAAATATTTCAGAACTGCTGAACGAGGCTACTTGCAGTTTGACCTCAGTCAGATTCCTGATTACAGTGCAGTCAGCAGTGCCGACTTAAGTGTATTTGTGGATACGATTGCCTTCAAAAACGTAAATACCATTTACCCCAACAGCCTTCATATACGTCGTAACACACAATCCTGGCTTGAGTCAGGCATCAATTGGAATTATGCACCCGGCAATTCGGTTTACCAGAGCATAATGATTCCATGTTCAACCATTACATCCTCTTCATTCCTGAGCACCTCTGTTACCGATCTAGTCCGTTATTGGGTCAGCACCCCTACCCAACGATTCGGACTCACGATGCAACTTGGTGAAACCATCGAACAACTGACCTGGCTGAGTATCGCTTCTTCAGATACTGCTGCTCCCAACTACCGTCCAAAGTTAACGGTGACCTATTATGCGGCCGACATCAATGCTTCCGGTCCGACCAACCTCTGCACCGGAGGTAGTGTGCAGTTCAGTACTAACGCCGGCGCCTATACGTATCAATGGTACAAAAACGGTGTCGCCATCAGTGGTGCTACCGGTGTGAATTACACGGCCACCACAGCCGGTGATTACCATGTGGTGCTTACCGTTGCCTCGGGTTGTACAGCGC